>OGGQ01000023.1_pt1 | contig 177097 bp, 162 predicted proteins | sample 1571191 | NCBI WGS metagenome assembly OGGQ01 (sample SAMEA2582061, study PRJEB24529) | metagenome | biome: Human gut stool | place: China | collected 2011
TAACTTTTTATCCTTTTTCATCTTATTTTTTAAACATGCGGTTCAGCAGCGCAATTGCAAGGCTGAGCACGCTCATCACAATAAAGATGCCGCACATGCCAAGCAGCATCACGTTCAACGACTGAAGCAGTTGTTCCATACAGCGTCTCCTTTCTTTCAGCGCGCAATCAGGTTCAAAATAAGGCCGCCCGCAATTACACTGGCAATCTGGCCGCCCACGTTTACGCCAGCGGCATGCATCAGAAGGAAGTTCTGAGGGTCTTCCTTCAGGCCCATCTTATGAATGACGCGGCTGGACATGGGGAACGCCGAGATGCCGCAGGCACCAATCATGGGGTTGATTTTCTTTTTGACGAACAGGTTGATGAACTTGGCAAACAGCACGCCGCCCACGGTGTCGAACACAAAGGCAAACAGCCCCAGGGCAATAATCAGCAGCGTGCCGCCCGTTAGGAACTGGTCGGCCTGCATTTTGGTTGCAATGGTGATGCCAAGGAAGATGGTGATGAGGTTTGCCAGCACATTCTGCGCCGTCTCGGACAGGCTGTTCAGCACGCCGCATTCACGCAGCAGGTTGCCAAACATCAAAAAGCCCACCAATGCCACGCTGCGCGGGGCCACAAGGCCTGCAATTGCCGTCACCACAATGGGGAACAGAATGCGCACGGTGCGGCTAATCTCCTTCGCTTCATACGGCATGCGGATCATTCGCTCTTTCTTGGTGGTGATGGCGCGAATCACCGGCGGCTGGATGATGGGCACCAGCGCCATATAGCTGTAGGCTGCCACCACAATGGCGCCCAAGTATTTGGTGTCGAAATAGTTCGAGACAAAAATGGCCGTGGGGCCGTCTGCCGCACCAATAATGCCCACACAGGCGGCGTCCTGCAGGCTGAACATGCCCGGGAAAATCATATTGACCCCGCACGCCAGCGTCATGGTTACAAAAATGCCGAACTGTGCCGCCGCGCCGAACAAAAGCAACTTCGGGTTTGAAAGCAGGGGCCCGAAGTCAATCATGGCGCCGATGCCAATGAACAAAAGCAGCGGGAACAGCTCGTTGGCAATGCCTGCGCGGAACAGCACGTCAATGGCGCCCTCTTCCAACACGCCGTCATGCATCTGGTCTACCGCGCCAGAGAGCGGCAGGTTTACCAGAATGGCGCCAAAGCCCATGGGCAAAAGAAGGCTTGGCTCCATATCCTTTTTGATGGCCAAATAAATCAGCACGCCGCCAATGGCCCACATCACCAGCATTTTGGCGATGTCCATCCCGCTCATGGAGAGCAGAGAACCTATCAGCGCGTCAACAAAATCCGCGAACATTCGTTTTCCTCCCTGATAGCCGCAGCCCATTGCCACGGCCTGATTTATGGTTCAATCTAGTTTCGCACAACACACCCCGGTTGTGCAAGCCCTAAGTGTGAATTCGATTGTAAATTTCATGTAAAATTCCGGCGCTGCCCCTGCGCCCTCGTCTTCCGGGCCACCGCGCCTCATGCACCGCAGCTGCCGTGCTGGCAGCCGTTTTCCCCGCCGTGCGCACAGGTGTGGCTCTCTTCGTGACCGCTGTGGTGGTGTGCGCAAACCGTATCCGGGTCATAGGCCAGGGTGCCGGCAAGCAGCGCCTGCACCGCCTCATCCGCCGGGCCCTGAACGCCGGGAAACAGGCGAATGCCCGCCTGCGCCAGCGCCTGGCGTGCCCCGGCGCCAATGCCGCCGCAAATCAGCGTGTCCACCCCCAGCCCGGCCAGAAAACCTGCCAGGGCCCCATGGCCGCTGCCCTGTGTGGGTGCCACCTGCGCCGCTTTTATTTCTCCATCCTGCACATCATACACCTTGAAAGCCTGGGCATGGCCAAAGTGCGGAAACACCATCCCGCTTTCATAGGTTACGGCAATTTTCATTTTCCTCTTCCTTTCCTATTTTCGCCTGTGTGTGCACACAGAAACTTTCTTTATCATACCTCTATTTTTCTTTTCTGGCAATGCCCAAACACGGCCCCTTTGCGCAAAGCCGGCAGGCCGCCGCATAAGATGGCGCAGGAACAAACTTTTGCCCAAGGGATGGGCTTGGGCCCTATCTCCATTTCTCTCAGCGAGGTGTTTTATGAAACTGCAGCATTATGAAATCAACGCCGGCGTAGCCCTTTGCAGGGCAACGCACGGGGCGTTTCTGGTAGATGTGCGCACACCGGGTGAATTTCACAGCGGCCATATTCCCGGCAGTGTCAACCTGCCGCTTGAACGCCTGGAAACCGCGCCGCTTCCCGGCGGGCCGCTGTTCGTATACTGCCGCAGCGGCCAGCGCAGCCGCACGGCATGCCGCGTTTTAGCCTCCCGCGGGGTGGAGGCCGCGGACCTTGGCGGGCTTCTTGCATACCGCGGCAAACTTTGCCGCGATTAACTGCCCGCCATACAAATACAATTTTCAAAATCAGATGCCGAAATACACAGAACCCCTTCTTTTTGTGTCCTTGTTTAAAAAACATTTTGGAATCTTTTCCCTGCCGGAATGGTGATTTTCCCCGTTTCGGCAGGCTTTTTTTGCAGGTTTCCACACAATTTGCTGAAAACAGAGTTTTCGGCTTGCCTTTTACGGTTTGCCTGTGCTAGGATTGCTTTCATACACTACTATTTTGAAGGAGGTCTGTGCCATGAAACAACAATTGCGCGGGAAGGAACTGTTTCTGGTAGGCGTAACGTTGTTCTCGATGTTTTTTGGTGCAGGCAACCTGATTTTTCCGCCTTTTGTGGGGTATCAGGCCGGGGCGGCCGCTTTGCCCGCGTTTCTTGGCATGGCCCTGACGGCAGTCTGCTTTCCGGTGCTGGGTGTGGTTGCCGTGGCCAAGGTGGGCGGCACCGACAAACTGTGCAGCAAAATACACCCTTACTTTGCCATTGTGTTTACCATTTTGGTGTATCTGTGCATTGGCCCCATGCTGGCCATCCCCCGCACGGCCAGCACATCGTATTCCATGTTCGCATTTCTTACTGCCAGGTTGGACGGCATGACGCTGGCGGGCATCCCCATAGACTGGGTGCTGCGCACTGTGTTTTCGCTGGCATTTTTTGCCGGCGCCTACCAGCTTGCCAAGCGCCCGGCCCATTTTAAAGATGTTCTGGGCAAATGGATGACACCGGTTTTGCTGGTGATGATTGCGGTGATGTTTGCCGCAGGCCTGTTTTACTTGAAAGACGCGCCCGCGGCCCCGCATCAGGCATATGCAGACGGCGCTTTCATGAAGGGGTTTGTGGAAGGCTATAACACCATGGACACGCTGGCCGCCATTGTGTTCGGCATTGTCATTGCGCTGAATGTGCAGGCCTGCGGTGTAAGCGAGAAAAAGGCCGTGGCGCGCTCTATTATGAAAGCGGGAGTCATTGCCGGCGTGTTTTTGTTCACGGTGTATGGCCTGCTGGCCTGGCTGGGCGCGCGCGGCAGCGCTGTGCTGGCGCAGGCAGCAGACGGCACGGCTGTGTTATCCGGCTTATGCCTGCAGTTTTTTGGCCCGGTGGGCGCCTTGCTGCTGGCAGCCATCTTCTTTGTAGCATGCTTTAATGTGTGCACGGGGCTTTTATCCAGCTGTGCGGCCTTTTTCCATGAAAAATTCCCGCGCTTTTCTTTCATTCGCTGGCTGCAGGCGTTCACCGTGGTAAGCTTCCTTGTCTCCATTCTGGGCCTTGAATTGATTTTGAAAATTTCCGTGCCCATCCTCACGCTGCTGTATCCGGTGGCCATTGCCATTATTGTGATCAACCTGCTGCCCTTTGCCTGGGCGCAGAAACCCGTTGTGCACCGGGTTGTGACGGTGCTGGCGTTCGCTGTCAGCATCTGGTCGATGTTTTAAAGAGGTGAAGCCATGACGACGCAGGTGGTTGCCGCTTTGATTTGGCGCGGCGAACAATTTATGATATGCCAGCGCCCGGCCCATAAGGCGCGCGGCCTTTTGTGGGAATTTGTGGGCGGCAAGGTAGAGCCCGGCGAGACCAAGCAGCAGGCCCTGGTGCGCGAGTGCCGGGAAGAGCTGGGCGTGGAAATTGCGGTAGGAGACGTGTTCATGGAAGTGACGCACACATATCCGGATATTACCGTACACCTGACCCTGTTTCATGCGTCCATCACGCAGGGCGAGCCGCAGAGGCTGGAGCATCAGGACATCCGCTGGATTCGCCCTGAGGACATCCCTCAGTATGTGTTCTGCCCGGCCGACGAGGCCATTCTGCGAAAGCTGCGCAGCGGCGCGGCACAAAAGGGGCCGTGGTAGCGCCAGCTTACGGGCCGCTGTAAAAGCTTTCTTCTTTTTCAAACTCTCAAAAAGCCAAACCGCCCCGGCACGCCGCAGGTGTGCCGGGGCGGTTTTCGTGTTCTGTTTGCCTTCTGCCTTTTCCGGGCAGGCTCACAGGCTGTTCCTGCGGGGCCCTCTTTCCCAGCTGTGCCAGTGCGTCTGCCCGGCAGATGCAAAAGCAGCGCTTGCCCGCGGCGCCGTGCAGGCGGCGCATTTCGCCCCGGCACAGGCCGCCCCTTTGCGCGTGGGCCTGTGCTGCACAATTCACAGAAAAACAGTGCGGGAGGGGCCGCCCTCCCGCACTGTTTTGTAGTAAGCTTTTTTCATTATGCCTTGTGCGGCGCAGCCTGCGCGCGCTCGTCTGTATGGTACGATGTCACCTGCACCTTCCGCCATTGGCGGCGCATCCAAAATGCCAGCGTGCCGCACAGAAGATAGCCGCCCATGGCCACAAGCTCCAGCGGCACAAAAACGCGCACCAGAAACAGCTGGCTGCCAATATGAAGCGCCAGCGCCACAGCCAGAAGCCCCATGGCAACAACAGTGCCGCCGCTTAGGGCCCGGTTGACTGCATGGTATTCCCATGCCGGGGCATCCTGCTTGGTGGTGAGAAAGCTCAGCGCATTATACACCACATAGGCTGCTGCCGCAAGGGCCAGAAATGCCGGAATCGTCACAAGGTTGGTGCCGTTGCTTGGCACAGGCAGGCACAGCACCCCCACCTGCACGGCCGCCCATATCAGGGACAGCACAAACAGCTCTGCCTTGAGCGCGCGAAATGCGTGCGCCGTCATGGCAAAGTGATACATCTGGCCATGGTACACATACACCACGCGTCGGCCCTTGCGGTTATTGGCCGGCACTTCTGTACGCACATAGCTGCGAAACCCATCGCGGAAATCTTTTCCCATTTCATATCCTTTCTTCCGCGCGCAACCCGGCGCGCCCAAAGCACAACGTCAGTTTTCTGTTTTTTATCCTACCACATCTGCCCTGCATGCGCAATGCCCCGGCTTCTGGTACCCCGCCCGGGCCGCACTTCACGACAATTCAAACATGCCGTGGTACAGCTGGTAGTATTCGCCCTTCTGGGCCAGAAGCTCTTCATGGCAGCCGCGCTCTACAATCTGCCCGTGCTCCAGCACTATGATGGCGTCTGCATTGCGCACTGTGGAAAGGCGGTGCGCAATCACAAACACGGTGCGCCCCTGCATCAGGGTGTCCATACCCTTTTCAATCAGCGCCTCGGTGCGGGTGTCGATGCTGGAAGTGGCCTCGTCCAGAATGAGCACAGGCGGATCTGCCACAGCGGCGCGCGCAATGGCAAGCAGCTGGCGCTGCCCCTGCGAGAGGTTTGCGCCGTCTGCGGTGATGCACGTGTCATAGCCATTCGGCAGGCGGCGGATAAAGGAATCCGCATTGGCCACTTGGGCCGCATGCTCAATCTCCTGCCGGGTGGCGTCCAGCTTGCCGAAGCGGATGTTGTCTGCAATGGTGCCGGTGAACAGATGCGTGTCCTGCAGCACCATGCCCAGGCTGCGGCGCAGGGAATCTTTGCGGATGTCGCGAATGTCCAGCCCGTCGTAGGTAACCGTACCCTGCTGCACATCGTAAAAGCGGTTAATCAGGTTGGTGATGGTGGTTTTGCCCGCGCCCGTAGAGCCCACAAAAGCTATTTTCTGGCCGGGTTTTGCATAAAGGCTGATGTCTTTTAAAATGGTGTGCCCGGGCTCATAGCCAAAGCTTACGTGCTCGAAGCGCACATCCCCGCGCAGGGGCACAAGGGCGCCGTCTGCCTTCTGCCAGGCCCAGCGGCCCGTTTTTTCCCGGCAGGCGGAAAGCGTGCCGTTCTCCTCGCGCACATTTACAAGGCGCACGGCACCCGCATCCTCTTCCGGCTGCTGTGCCATGGCGCTGAAAATGCGTTCGGCACCGGCCAGCGCCGCCAAAAGCAGGTTGCTTTGCTGGGTGAACTGGTTGATGGGCAGCGCGGCCTGCCGCACAAACACAAGGTAGCTTGCAAGGCTGCCGATGTCCGTCATGCCCCGCAGCGCCATCATGCCGCCCAGCACCGCAACCAGGGCATAGTTGATGTACGAGATGGTCACCACCGCAGGTATCATGGTGGCGGCATAGCTTTGCGCGCCCGTGCCCGCTTTGCGCAATGCATCATTTTTTTCACCGAAGATGCGCTGGTTTTCCGCCTCGTGGTTAAACACCTTTACCACTTTTTGCCCGCTTACCATCTCTTCCATATAGCCATCCAGCTCGCCCAGGCTGGCCTGCTGGCGGGTGAAATAGGCCTTGCTGCGCGCCCCGCTGTAGCGGATATACCAAAACATGGCCGCATAACCCACCACCACCAGCAGGGAAAGCCGCCAGTTCAGCACAAACAGCATGGCCAGTGTGCCCACAATTTGGATAAAGCTTTGAATGACCATGGCAAAGCTGTTGTTCAGCGCGTCAGAGACTGTGTCCACATCGTTGGTAAAATAGCTCATCACATCGCCATGACGCCGGGTATCGAAAAAGCGAAGGGGAAGCGTCTGGATATGCGCGAACAGGTCCCGCCGGATATCGAACAGCACCTTCTGTGCCATGTTCACCATCGTCTGTGTATAGCCGAAGGCCGACAGCACGCCTGCGCCGTAAATAAGCGCCGTGGCCGCCACGCCGCGCACCAGGGCAGAAACGTCTGCACCGGCCAGGCTGTTTACCACAGGCCGTATCATATAGGTGCCCAACAGGTTGGCGCAGGCGCTTACCGTGACCAGCGCTGCCACTGTGAACAGCAGAAACCTGTGCCGCCCCATGTAGCCCAGCAGCTCGCTTACGGTAAAGCGAAGGTCTTTGGGGCGTTTAGCGCTCAACTGGCGTGCCATTGCCATCGCCTCCCTTCATTTGGGAATGGTAGATCTCCTGATAAATGGCGTCCGTTTGCAGCAGCTGCTCGTGCGTGCCGCACGCGTGCAGCCGCCCGTCATCCAGCACAACAATCTGGTCTGTTCCCATCACAGAGGTGATGCGCTGGGCAATGATAATTTTGGTCACACCCGAAAGCCCGGCCAGCGCAGTGCGGATGCGCCCCTCGGTGGCGGTGTCCACCGCGCTGGTGGAATCGTCAAAAATCAGCACCTTGGGCTTTTTTAATAGTGTGCGCGCAATGCACAGCCGCTGTTTCTGCCCGCCAGAGACATTCACGCCGCCCTGGCCCAGGTCGGTGTCCAGCCCCTTGGGCATGCGGGCCAGAAATTCGTCTGCACAGGCCGCACGGCAGGCCTGCCACAGTTCTTCTTCGCTGGCCGAGGGGTTGCCCCACAGCAGGTTTTCGCGCACCGTGCCGGAAAACAGCACGTTTTTTTGCAGCACAATGCCCACGGCGTCGCGCAGGGCCGCAAGGTCGTATTCGCGCACATCACGGCCGCCCACGCGCACCTGCCCAATGCTTGCGTCGTACAGACGGGGAATCAGCTGCACCAAAGTCGATTTGGCCGCACCTGTGCCGCCCACAATGCCAACCGTCTGCCCGGCCGGAATGTGCAGCTCAATGTCGGAAAGGGCATATTCGCGCGCCTCTGGCCGGTATTTGAACGAGACGCCGCAGAAATCGATGCTGCCGTCTGCAATTTCCTTCACAGCGCCCGGGGGGGAGGTGAGGGCCGGTGCCTCGTCCAGCACCTCGCCGATGCGCCTGGCGCTGGCCAGCGAACGCGTCAACAGAAGAAACACGTTCGAAATCATCATCAGCGAGTTCATCACCTGCATTACATAGCTCAGAAAGCCCGTCAGCTCACCCACCTGCAGCTGCCCGCGCAGAATCATGTTGCCGCCAAACCACAACAGCAGCACAGTAGAAGTGTACATCACCAGCTGAAAAGCGGGCAAATTCAGCACGGCATAGCGGAACGTGCGGCGGCTTGTGTCCATCAGTTCCCCGTTTACCCGGCTGAATTTTTCCGCTTCATATTCCCCGCGCACAAATGCCTTTACCGCGCGGATGGCAACAAGCCCCTCGCGCACTACGCCGTTCACATGGTCCACTGCGGCCTGCAGGCGGGCGTACATGGGCGCCACCTTGCGCATGATAAAAAACAGCGCCACGGCCAGAATGGGGATGCACACAAAAAACACCAGCGACAGCCGGGCGTTCATCCAGAACGAGAGCCCCACGCCCAGCACCAGCATCACCGGCCCGCGCACCACAGGGCGAAAGCCGCTGTTGATGGCGTTCTGCAGCACCGTGACGTCGGTGGTCAGGCGTGTGACCAGAGAGGACGTTTCAAAATGGTCCAGGTTGGAAAACGCATATTGCTGCACCTTAGCATATTCTGCCTCACGGATGCGCGCGCCCAGGCCATAAGACGCCCGCGCGGCAAAGCGGGCGTATAAAAGCCCTGTCAGCAGCGCCAGCAGGGCGCACATGCCCATTTGAATGCCTTTGTGCAAAATGTACGCCACATCGCCGTTGGCAACGCCCGTGTCGATGAGGCCTGCCATCAGCACCGGAATCACCATCTCAAAAGACGATTCCACCACCACAAGAAAGGCACCGAGCGCCAGGTCCTTCCGGTAGGGGCCAAGGTAAGCGAAAATCCGTTGCAAATCCTTCATGCACAGCCCCCCTTATAAGTTTTTACCGCGTAAATTGTGGTATGCGCGGGCCAGATATTCAGAAAACTGCCTGGCTTCTTCCCCGGTAAACCCCTGCAGCATCTCCTGCTCCAGCGCGCGGCAGCACGCCTGCCATTCGGCACAGGCCGCGCGGCCCTTTGGCGTCAGGCTCACCTCGTCTGCCCGCCGGTCCGCCTGATGCGCGCTGCGCGCAACAAAGCCGCCCTTTTCCAAAGAATCCAGCATACGGCACACGGCGGCAGGGTCTATTTCAAAATAGCCGGCCAGTTCCCTCTGGCGGCAAGGCCCATGCCCGGCCAGGTACGAAAGAAGCTTTGGCTGGCCCGCGCCAAGCCCCAGCCGCGCCAAATGCGGGCGCAGGTAATTGCGCTGGGCGTGGAAAGCACGGTACAGCAGCATATGAAATGTCTTTTCCATTCAAAACCGCTTTCTTTGACACATCAACCATTGACATATCAACTGTTTTGATATGATGATAGCACGCCGGGCAAAATTGTCAAGGCATACGCCGCACATGCGGCCGGCAGCACATAAAAACGTGCATGCCGGCCCGGCATGCACGTTTTTTGTTCAAATCTGTTTTGCCATATATAGGGCGGCACCATCCCGTACGGAAGGGTTTGACGCACGGGCTCCGCGCCTTTCTTTTGTGCAGGGGCCGCCTCGCCTTTCATCCCGAGATGCCCGTATGGCAGCGGCCTTTGGCCCAAACCGGCGTTTTCGCACGTTGCCCGGCATCACGGGCACAAAAAGCCGTTGCCCTCAAGCGGGTGTTCGGGCGCAGAGCTGTTCCCGCCTGTGTTTGGCACGCCGGTTTTCGGGTTCTTTTTCGCCCCTGCGGCGGCCGGCGCACTGGAATATCGGCTTCTCTGGGCGTCCAGCCAGCCCTGTCCCTCTGCGGAATGCCCTACATCTGAAACAATCCAGTTTCGCGCCATCGTGCCGTCTTTCATTTTAATCGTACAGCTCATTGCCTGAATGATGCCCGGGCAGATGATTCCGCGCCCATAGGCATTGCGGTAAAACGCCACGTCCGATTTCACTGCATTGTCCTTCAGAACGGCGCCATGGATGGTCACATCCGTATTTGCCAGGCTAAACAGGCAAAGCTCTTCACTTCCGGACCAGCCGCCCAGAACAGGGTCTGTATCGATATTGTCCGCTGCGCGGTTTACATAAAAGTTTTGGATGACACACCCGCTTAACAAAACAAGCCGGCTTCCCGAACCGGGGTGCCCGCCCACCTGGGCTTGCGCATAAATAAGCGGCAGCGATGCCGCAGTGCCCTGTGCGGTGCGCTCGTACCACAGCCCGGAGGAGGCGTCTTTCCATTGTGCGTTTCCATCCAAAACAATGTTTTCCAGGGTCAGCTTCCCGCCCAGCAGTTTAAACACAAACCGGTGTGCCTCTTTTGTAATTCGAAAGGCAGCCCCGCCTTTGCTGGTGATGGTAATGTCAGCGCCCGCAGGAATCTCGATAATCTCGTTGCTTCGAATAAAAGCATCCTCCGTGACATAAACGGTCCCCGCCCGTGCCCCAACGGCTTTCACCGCATCGGATAATGCCGGGTAGGAAACACCGTTGTACTCATAAGGGCCGGCCGCCTTGGGCGCCGCCTGCCCGCCTTCGTTGTTCAAAGGCGCGTTCCCGTTCGCAGGCATATTCCCCGGGTCGTCGTCCTGCAAAAGGGTCTGCCCCACCGGGCAGCCCGGCTTATGCTGGGTGGCCTGGCACCCTTCGTTTTGGGTGCAGGCCGGGGCGGCCGCCAAGTTTTCCTGCGCAAAAACAGCCCCGGGCAATATCATGGCAAATGCGCAAAAAGCCAGGGCGCTGCTTATGAGCTGCTTTTTCATTTCGAAATTACCTCCATTTTTATATTTCACGTGTGCATCTTCATGTTTTGTGGCATTCTGCCTTTTCTATTTTTTGGCCGCAAAGCAGATTTTTTCACTTGCCTATCAGACGGTATCACAATAGAGCCCCGCCCTTCCTTTGTCAACCGAAGCTTTTCATTTTACTTGAAACAAATTGCAAACTATTGTTTCCATTTTGGAAACCCTGCCCGCCGGAAAACCACTGGCGCAGCCCTTTTGGCTGTCAAAAAAAAGTGCGTGGCAAAAACCGGCCAAAAGGCCGAAATGCCACGAAAAACCGGGCCCTGCATGCGCACAAACGCTTGCAGAGCCCGGCTGAATGCGTGCCTGATAGAAATGAAACATGCCCCCTCCAGGCAAAACGGGGCGCGGCGGCCATGGTTTTACACGGTGCCGCCCTACAGGCAAAGGAGCTGCATGCCTTTTCGCGGCCGGGGCAGGCGTTCACCCTTGCGTCTCCTTTGCCGTTTTGGCGCCCTGCCGGCTCAAAAAAAGCCGGGCACCCGGCCCGGCCTCTTTCTCAGCCCCCGACAGGAAACAGGGGAAGCTCTTCCAAAAAGATGATGTCGCTTCGCTTGGCGGCATCGCCCTCTGCCAAGATGGCAGCTTTGGCCACAATTTCACCGCCGGCCTTTTCCACCAGGCGTTCAATGGCCTGCAGCGATTCGCCGGTGGAGATAACGTCGTCCACCACTGCCACCTTTTTGCCCTTCAAAAGCAGGGCATCTTTGCCGTCCAGGCACAGCGTCTGCGCTTTCTGCGTGGTGATGGACACCACCTCGTCCGTCAGAGGCTGGCTCATATACGGCTTCACACTTTTGCGCGCCACAATGTAATACGGCAGGCCGCGCAGGCGACACAGCTCGTGCACAAGGGGGATGCCCTTGGCCTCGGCCGTGACGATATAATCCACCTGCGGAAGCTGCTTTTCAATCAGCGGGGCAGATTTTGTCACAATTTCGCAATCGCCCAAAATGACAAAGCTGGCAATGGCCAGGCTGTCCGAGATCTGCATAATGGGAAGCTGGCGCGTGACGCCGGCCACCTGCAGCGTATAGTAATCCTGCATGGGAAACATCCTTTCCAAATGTGATGGGCGCTTACAGCGCAAGGCCGGTGGCGCCAACGATCATTTTCAACACCAGGCCGGCCAGCATGCCGAAGAACGGGTCAAACACAGCTGTGACAGACATGGTAACAGCCGCAATAACAGAGCCGCCCGCGGTGCCCGTGGCAAAGGCTGCGGCGCCGTCGCCGGGAATGGTGACAAACGCACCCAAAATAAACAGGAAGCCCGCAATGGACTGGCTGGGCACAAATTTGCCAATTTTGGGCAGCAGGCCAAAGAACAAAATGAGCGCCATGATGGTCATCATGATCACGCCGGACAACACCGCATGCGGCGCCGCACCCGTGGCCGAAATGATGGCCTCTACCGGGCCGCCGCCAAACAGCGAGCTCACTGCATCCGCCAGGCCGGAATACACGGTGAGGTGGTCTACATTCAACTCGGCTGTGCCCATCCCGCTGGTGATATTGCCAAAGGCGATGTTGGCGCCAATGGTGAGGCAGGCAAGGGAAAGCGCGCCGCGAATGACAGAAAGGTTCACCACAGGCTTTTCCAGCCTCAGGCGACACATTTTTTCCGCCACGGTGTTTTCCCCCAACTTCTGCCCGGCCAGCTTGGCCGCCACACTGGAGATGATAAGCGAGCCCACAATGGTATAGACAAGGGCATTGCCGGGGTCCAGCGCTTTGGTGATGAGATAAATGACAACGGCCGAGGCCACCGACACCCAGCCCACCATCTGGTTTTCTTTTACCATGTTGAACGCCGTGCGCACCAGCACAAAGCCAACGCCCGCCATCATGGCGTGCACAATGGCATCGCCCGCAAAGGCAGTGATGGCCGACAATGCACCCGTCAGGCCCAGCACCACCATAATAAGGCCGCCAAACATTACCATGGAAAGGCGGTCGCGCCTTGTTTTGCCCATGTTGCCGGCCATCACAATGGTTTCGGCCTGGAACGAAATGGGGGCCACCGAGTTCAGCACGCCGCACCCCACTGCGCCAATGGCAAAGCCCAGCGCCGTGGGCACGGAGGCAAACCCGTAGCTAAGCGCCAGCAGGCCCTGCGGGATGCCGTTCAGCACAACGCCAATGGCTGCCAGAATGTCTTGCAAGAATTCCAAAAGAAACATCCTTTCCTCAAAAATCGCGCTGCGCCCCAGGGCAGCGGGCAGCTATGCCGCAAAACGCCTTTGCTTTCCCGCATTCTGCGCAACGCACGCACAATTTATTATAATAAAGCATTCCTGTATGGAAATCAAGGGCGGCCGCCGCATTGCGGGCATTTTCCGCAGAAAGGCCCTTGCGCCCCGCAGGCGCTGCAACATGCCCGCGGGCATAAAACAAGGGCCCGCGCAACAGCGCAAGCCCTGCAATTCCTTTTCTGCGGCCCCACAGGGGCGCATGGCGCAGGCCGTCTGCCCCGGCGGGCAGGGCTCTTGCGCCTGGTTACACCCCGGCTTTTCCGAATATGGCGCTGTCCAGCTTGCCCACTTGCTCCGGATACGCCGCCGAAAACGCCTCGTAGGCCGCGCGGCGCAGCGGGGCAAACTGCTCTTCCATGCCCAGCCTTTCCGGAAGCTCATAGGCCACGCCGCAAATCTCGTTAACTATTTTATCCACAAGCTGTTCCGGCTTCAGGCGCACCATGCCCAAAAAGCGCGTGTTGTAACTGCCCTCTGTGCAGGTGGAAAGATACAGGCGCACCGCATGCACCAGTTCCCGGTACACCAGCTCCTGTTCCAGGCTGCTGGCCTGCGGGGCGTCGATGCCCAGCTGCTTCAGCATGCCGCTCAGCTCCTTCACCGCCGCGCGCACGCGGAAGCGGGAGGCCGTATCCCTTCGCCACAGGTTCATGGTAATCCACAGCCCGGCATAGCCGTCCGCAGGCGGCATGTTTTTTTTCGGCTGGCCATAGCGCAGCGCCCACAGTTTCTGGCGCACCGCATTCTCCTCCGGGGCACCTTCGCCGTTCTCTATGGCTTTGTCCAGCAAATCTTTCCGTTTGCGGGCGTCCAGTTCATCGTAATAGCACTGGGGCCAGGGCGCACGTTCTTTGCTCATGGTGCATCTCCTTTGTATCAGCTTCGGCACGGTTCAGGGCGGGCTTGCTAGGGGCCCGGCCTTTCCAGGGGGCGTTTGTTGCGCCAGGCGCTTTCTCTGCCACTGCACGGCCGCTTTCCGCGAAGGCACGCGGCAGCGGTCATCCTCAGGCCCTGCTTTGCCGCCCGCATTCGCAAAAGCGCAGCGGCCGCGCCCCTGCGCTTTCATTTTGCCTGCGGCCCAAATCCGCTTGGTAGGAACATTATACCATATCTGCCCTAAAAAGAAAGAGGGTGCCCCTTTCAGCCGCCAAAGGCGGGTGAGGTTTAAAACTCTACGCCCTTTCTGGCCGCCACGCCGCGTTCATAGGGGTGGCTGTGGCAACACATCTCGGTGCTGTAATCTGCCTCTTCCAGCATCCAGGCCGCAGGCTGGCGGCCGGTAAGCACCACCTCTACCCCCTGCGCCCGGCCGCACACAGCCTGCCGAAGCAGGGGTTCCTCCACCATATCAAGCTGGCAGGCCGCGCACGCCTCGTCCAGGATCAGCACATCGCAGGGTTCTTCCAGCGCGGCGCCCAGCAGGCGGGTATGCGCCGCACGGGCGGCAGCCCTTTCCTGCGGCGTCATCTGAGGCACAAACTTCATGCCCGGCGCGCCGGAATATACGTTTGCCCCCAGGTGCCGCAGCGGTTCCAGCTCGCCGCTGCGGCCGTCCTTCAAAAACTGCACCACCGTCACGCGCAGCCCGCTGCCCAGTGCGCGCAGCGCAAGGCCCATGGCTGCCGTCGTTTTCCCTTTTCCATCGCCCCAATACAGATGGCAAAGCCCGGTGTGCCGCTTGGCGCTATTCATAGCCGCCGCCTCCTGTTTGCAGAAATTCATAACAGGGATGCCGGATGCTTTCCCTGCCCGCCGCGCACTTTTTTGCAAGCCGTCACGGCAAAAATGCAAGCGCATAAAACCGGCCTTATTATACCAGAACCGCCCTTCTTCCCACAAGGCCCCGCCGGCCATGCAACCGGCCAAGGCATGCAAGGCCCTGGCCGCACGCCAAAAGGGCTCTGTGTTTCGCCTGTATTGGCAAAGGCCGTGAAGGGCCCTGTAAATTTGCCGCAAAAAAGCCGGCATCCGAAATTCGGATGCCGGCTGGCGGCAAGGGCTGTTACAGCAGTGCGTGGCCCTTTTCGCAAATTTGGTAAATCTCATCCTGCTTGGCTTCAATCATGGGCTGAATCTTCTTTGCCCGTTTGGCTGCAATATGCCGGTGCAAAAAATAGGGCAAGGCCCACCCAATGAACCCGGGAATGGCCAAAATGATGCACAGAAGAATCATTGGCGGCTCATGCGTTACGGCAAAAGTGGCCCCCGCCATAAAAGCGGTGCCAAGGATGCCAACAACAAGGGCCCACGCGGATGCAACAGAGGTTTTTGATTTTTCCAGCACTTCAATTTCTTTTGCGCAGGCCTCAAAATGGCGCTGAAGCCTTGTCAGCTCCATTTTATGAATCAGCTTTCTGTCCCGCTTCATGCGCAGCGTTGCGTGGCGCTTTCCGCTGAAAACCGGCACATTCCCGTCCATTTGCCAGCCAAAGTTCTCATAACAATCCAGATAAAAAGGGACCTGGCCTGCAGGCGCGGTGATTTCTTGATATTCATACCCTACAAAATCTTTCTGCGGGCTCACGAGGCCGTTCCCTCCCTTTGAACTGAAGCGGGCAGCTGCACTGTAAAAGTGCTGCCCTGCCCCACGCGGCTTTCCACGGTAACCGTGCCGTCGGAAAGCTGCAAAATGCGTTGCACCAGTGCAAGCCCCAGCCCGTTTCCTTCTGTGGAATGAGAGGTGTCGCCCTGGTAAAATTTATCGTAAATGTGCCGCATGGTTTCTTCGTCGATGCCGCAGCCGGTGTCGCAGACAGAAACCGTGACGTTCCCTTCCCCGGAAGCCTGCGTCAGCGTGATTGTGCCGCCCGCGGGCGTAAACTTGACGGCGTTGGAAAGCAAATTCGTCCAAACCAATTCCAAAAGCCCCGGGTCTGCCTGGATGACAGCGCGGTCCTCCAAATCTGCCACAAAATCAATGCCTTTTTTCTCCCAGGCATCTTCAAACTGCAATGCGCACTCGCACAGCTGCTGGCAAAGGTCATACGGCTCAGGCATCGGGCGAATTGTCTGTTTTTCCAGCTTGTTCAACTTGAGGATATTGGTGATGAGGTTTGAGAGTTTTCTGGTGGACTGCAAAATAGCGTCTGTATACTCCTGACGCTTTTCTTCCTCCAGGCCTTCTTTCTGCAAAAGCTGCGCGCAGTTTTGAATTACCGAAAGCGGCGTCTTCATCTCGTGAGAGACATTGGAAAAGAAATCTGTTTTCAGTGTTTCAATGCTGCCAAGCTCTTCCACCATTTTGTTGAAATCCAAAATCATGACATCCAGGTAATCCAGCTTGTCAGCGGTGTGCAGGGGCGGCACATAAACGGAAAAATCGCCCTGCGCAACTTTTGCGGTAGCTTGTGCCAGGCGGTGCATTGGCTCTTCATACGTCTTTTTAATCTGCCAACGGGCATACAAAGTAAGCCCCACCGCCACCAGTGCCCAATAAAGAGTGGGGATGGTCACTGCGACAATATCGTTCCATTCTTTCTCGTTAATCAGCGTAACCAGGCCCATGTGGATGCCCGACATAAGAAGCAGCGCCAAAAAATACACCACGCACAAAATGCCCGGAAAGTGCGATTGGCGCACAGCCGGCTTTGCTTTTCCAATTGCACCCGTCATTCCAGCACCGCCTTATACCCCAGCCCGCGAACGGTTACAATTTTAAACCCGTTGCAGGCCGAAAACTTATCCCGCAGCTTTGTCACATATACATCCACCGCCCGCAGGCTGGTGTTGCTTTCAATGCCCCAAAACTCATCCATCAGCTGTGCCCGCGAAAAGGTCTTTTTGGGGTAGGAGAGCAGCTTATAAAGAATATTGAATTCCCGGGTTGTCACCGGAATTTCTTTCCCGTCAATTGCCGCTGTAAGCCCATCGGCATCCAGCTCTAAATTGCCCACCACCAGCTTGCGCTCCATCTCGATGTTGGCCCGGCGAAGCAATGCCCGAACGCGCAGCAGAAGCTCGTCCAGCTCAATGGGTTTCACCATATAGTCATCAATGCCCAGCTGAAACCCCTTTTGCTTGGAAGGCAGGTCGTCCTTTGCCGACATGAACAAAATGGGGACGTGTTTATTGACCCGCCGCACCGTTTCTGCAAACGCAAAACCGTCTGTTTCAGGCATCATAATGTCCGAGATAATCAGCTCGTAAAGGTTGTTATACATCTCTTCGTATGCGTCGTTGGCGTTCAGGCAGCCCTTTGCCTGAAACCCGCTGTCATTCAGATAGGTGCAAACCGTCTGGTTCAGCTTTGCATCATCTTCCAAAACAAGAATGTTCACCATATTCCTTCCCACTCCCGTCAAACCTGCCAGGGCCAAAATGGAAACGCCTGCCCTGCGCGCGTTTTTTATATTATACCACAGCACCCGTCTGCTGCGGGCTGCTGTTCCAGCCTTTTCAGGTTTTGTGTTGCGCGAACCATCATATATACGGCCATTCCCAGCACCACGCAGCATACGGCCCCGCCTGTAGCGGAATTCATCACGCGCCGGAACACGGGTGACTCTTCACTTCCAAACTGGGAAAGCATTGCAGTTTCCAAAGCAAGCATGGAAACCAGTGCAGAGGCCAGGTTGATGCCCTTGGCGGCAGAGAGCACCGGGCTGTTCTGCTTGCGGAATTTTACCACATTTCTTACCGCCGTAATAACGCTGTAAAACGCATAGGCGCCCATGGCATAAATCAGGTTGCCCGGGTAGCGATAGGTTTGGTTTTGGGTTACCACAAGAATCACCATGCCTGTCAGCGCCAAATTCAGCACCACCAAGACGGCGCCGCAAAGCCTGTATTTTTTATATTCGGCAATCTGGTCCACCCCAAAAGCATTGCGATGTGCATGATGCAGCAGCATGAAGCGCATCACCGCAAGGCAAAAATAATAGACGGCGATGCTGCCAAACCAGAAAGAGCGGAAAAGAATGCCCGAAACAAATTTGGCAATGGCATAGATGACATTCACCGCCAAAGAAGTGTAAAGAGAAACGTGGGTGCGAAACAGCGCATCGTTCAAATAACGGTTCACATGCCTGTTTTTGCTTTTCACGGCGGCAATGCCTTTTTTGCCTTGCCGGTATCCTGCCAGGCACAGCACAACCAACGTGTATGCAGATAAAACGTAGGCGAAATAGGCCAGCGCATGGTCTTCATGGCCAAAGGCAAAAACCCACGCCAACAACAGCGCGCTGGCAGGCGTCAGCAAAAGCATCGTGGCTTTGCCAGGAAAAAAGAGTTTCCGGCATCCCCTTTTCAACCGCTCCATCGCCGCCCCTCCTCCATTTTCTCACAGCTGTTCCATCACACTTTGGATGCAGCTGGCCGCTATGGGGTAGCATAAAGCACGTTTGTTTTGGAAGCGTTTCAGAATTGTTTGAAAATTGTTAATGCATTCTTCGGGCGAACAAGAAAAGGGCAGCAAGCACATGCATGCGCGCTGCCCTTTTGAACGCTTCACTGCATCCCTTCTGCGGCCTTCTCCCGGCTGGCGCTGTCTGTGCCCGGCGAGGCAGCCTTGGCCTTTTCCAAAAACGCATCTACAAAGGCGTTTTCTATTTTTTTATAGCCGCCAACCACCGAACCTTCTATTTTCTGGTAGCCGCCAACTACCGCATCTTCTACCTTTTGGTAGGCGGCCGTTACCTTCTCTGCCATGCCGCCTGTCTTCAAAGAGCCATCTTCATCCAGGAAGGTTGTCACAAATCGGTCTTCCACCTTTTGGTATCCATTCAAAATCTTTTCGCCAAGTTTTCCGGGTTTCATTTGATATTCGCTCACGGTCAAAACTCCTTTCTTACATTGTTTCATCCTATTCTGTTCTTGCGGCGAACAAAAGCGGTGACGGCAGCCGTAAGCCCCGCCAGGGCAGCGACGCCCGCCGCCGGCAGCAAAAAACGTTTCACGCGGGCCACCTCCTTGCAATTTCAAGCTTTTCTTTTTAATTAAGCCCTCTGCAAAGCGGAATCAGGCAAATCAGAAGGACGATGCCAACAATGCCAACCACAATGCCCCACATCAGCATGTTCCAAACCATAACCATGCACATTCCAACGCCAAGCACCAGTGCACCCACAACCCCCAAAAGAACCGTGGCAACGGCTTTTCCGTTCAGCCGGACGGCGGGCTTTCCTTCCATTTTGCGGCGCACAACAAGCATGGCCAACAAAACCACTGCGCCAACGGCAGAGACAACAACGCCCTGGGTAAATGCGTTCCACTGCGGCAGCATGCACATGCACATGCCCAGCGCGAACAAAATTCCGCCAACCGTGCCCATAACCAACGAAACAAAATTTTTCTTCTTCATTCTTTACAACCTCCAAACAGTTTTGTGATCTCTCACTGAATGCCTGTATGGTACCGTGCTTTCATTTAAAATTTGATTCAAAATTGTTTGAGAAACATTAATAAAATAGAAAAAAGCCGGCAATCCTGAACGGATTGCCGGGCTTTTTGAATGCACCAGGCGCCAAAGTTGCCAGCGCAGAACCAGTGTTCTCTTACGTCAACATGCCGAAAAGCCAACAAAGTTTTCGGCCTATGCCTTATCGGCCTGCAGCCTTTGAATCAGGGCAGACAGCTTTTTCTTTTCCTCTTTTCTGCACACAAAATGATAGACAGCAGATGCCTCTGGGTCCAGCACAGGAATCACCACACGTTTTTCCGGATTGCCCATCCAGCGCATAGATAAATCGGAAACAAAGCATGGAAGCGCCGACGCCTGCACCAGCGCCTGAAAATCCTCCTGCTCTGTTTGGACAAGCGCATGGGTCAGCGGCATCTTATTCCGGCACACATCCCGCCAAAACCCTATTTGAGAAAACAGCAGAATGCTCTCCCCGTCAATATCCTTAAAATAGAGCCCCTGCGCGCCGGAAAGCGGGTGTGCGGGCGGCAGCGAAAAATAAAGCTTTTCTTTTTCAAAGGGAAAACAGCAGTATTCCGGCCCACCCCATTCGAAGGGAAGGACAATAAACTGATATGCGCCGCTTTTCAGCCCCTCCAGCAGCACATCGGTGTCTTTCATCTCGGAAGAGACCGTCATCTCTGGATACAGCTGAGAAACAAGGGGCACCAGCCGCCATAATGGCGCCGGCGCACAAGAGCCAATGGAAATGGTGTGCCGGCTGCGGTCTAACGCGCGCACCTGTTCCACCAGGTCCCGGGCCTGCTGCATCACCCGCCGCGCCTGCTGCACCGCAAGCTCTCCATTCTGGTTCAGGGCAATTTTATTTTTCTTTCTGTCAAACAGGGTTACCTGCAGCTCTTCTTCCAATTTCTGCATGGAGCGGCTTAAGGCCGGCTGAGAAAGATGCAGCTGCCCGGCAGCGCCGGACATTGTGCCACATTCTGCAATGGCAATCAGCTGGGTTAGTTGATAGAGTTCGAGCAAATGGCTGCGCCCCTTTCTGTTTTACTATGCGTTTTGATTATACCATATTTCACAACCGGCATTGTACTTTTTTTCAAACCCGGCTTACAATAACGAATAGAAAATGAGAAACAAGCCATTGCGGCGGCAGCGCCCGGAAGAGACAAAGCGCCTTTTGAAAGGCTGCCTCTGCGCTGTATGGGCCCGGCCCGCGGGATAATTGTAGCTCGCAACAGGGCATCGGGGCCGGCTGTTCTGCCAAATCACTGCAACAGGCAACAAAAAGGGAAAGGTGGCAACCATATGAGACAAAAGCGATGGAAGTGGAAGGCCCCGAAAGCCAGCGCCCTCTTTTTAACACTGCTGCTTTTTTCAGGGTGCGCGGCCGAAACAATATCCAGCGCCGCACCCTCAGAGGAAACCGCCATGCAATCTCAACCCAGCCAGTCATCGTCAGAAACGGCGGCCCTGCCGCAGGAAAGCACGGAAATAAGAGACGGCACCCACGAGCGCACCCTGGCCACCCCGCCCGATTTTCCGGAAAGCTATAACTATGGCAGCGGCCGTTACACCGATTGGGGCTCAGGCAGCATGAACCGCCGCCTGCCCCTGCCGCAGGGGAATGCAACCGTGCTGAATACGGCCCCCGTTCTTACCGGGATTCAGGCGTTATACCTGTGGGAAGAGGGAAATTTTCCGGCACAAACCGAGGTAACCACAGCCAACTTTGACCCCGTAGATTTCCGCCCCTATCTCACCGCCATCCCTGTGCGGGAGGGGACAGAGGTAAAAGGCGCCGTGGTGCTGCTGGCGGGCGGGGCCTTTCAGGTGCGCGGCAACTATACCGACACGCTGCCCACTGCCGCCCATCTGCGGGAGCTGGGATATCAAACCTTTATCGTCGATTACCGCCTGCGGCCCTACCCCCAGGAAGAAGGCGCATTGGATGTGGCCCGGGCCGTACGGTTTATTCGCAAAAACGCCGGCATCTACGGAATTGACCCCAACGATATCGCCGTCATGGGCTATTCTGCCGGCGGCATTCAGGCCGGGGAATTTTTCCTTCACTATGACGAGGATGTTCTGCCAACCGCCCTGGACCCGGATTATATTCCCGATGAACTGGACGAAGTTTCTGCCCATGCCTCTGCCTGCGGAATGATTTATTCCTTCTACGGAAGACTGAGCGTGGCTTCCATGGACGAAGAGGCGTTGCGGGCAGGGGCCCTGCCCCCCACGTTTTACTGCTATGGAACAGAGGACCCTTTTTACCGTCAGTTTGAGGCCCAATACAGCCTGATGCAGGATGTGGGCATTTCCACCAGGCGCATCGTGCTGCAGGATTGGCCGCACGGCTTTGGCGGGGATGGCGGCTGGGTAGAGGATTATGCCCAGTGGCTGGAACAGGTATTTTCGCTGAATTAACGGAAAAGCACTTTACCGTGCCCGTTTTTCAAGGATAGACAGAAAAAACAGAAAGGAAGAAAAATGATGGAATTTGTCACGTTAAACAATGGAGTAAAAATGCCACTGGAAGGGTTCGGCGTGTTTCAGGTGCCCGACCCCGCAGTTTGCGAGCAGGCAGTGCTGGATGCCATCGCCACCGGTTACCGTCTGATTGACACAGCAGCCGCCTATATGAATGAACAGGCTGTGGGCGCCGCAATTCAAAAATGTGGCGTGCCGCGGGAAGAGCTGTTCATCACCACCAAGCTTTGGGTGCAGGATGCCAGCTACGAGGGTGCCAAACAGGCCATTGAAACCTCTTTGCGCAACCTTGGCCTGGATTATATCGACCTGTATCTCATCCATCAGCCCATGGGCGACTATATTGGCGCATACCGCGCTATGGAAGAGGCCTACCGAGAGGGCAAGCTGAAAGCCATTGGCGTGTGCAACTTCTACCCCAACCGTTTGGCCGACCTGTGTGAAACGGTAGAGGTAACCCCCGCTGTCAACCAGGTTGAGTTGCACCCCTTCTTCCAGCAGGAAAATGCCCTGACGCTGATGAAAGAGTACGGCGTGGTTCCGGAAGCCTGGGGGCCCTTTGCCGAGGGGAACCACGGCATCTTCACCCACCCTGTGCTGACAGAAATTGGCAAGCAATACGGAAAAACGGCCGCTCAGGTGGCCTTGCGCTGGAATGTGCAGCGGGGCGTCGTGGTAATTCCCAAGTCCATTCATAAGAACCGTATGGAACAGAACATCGACATTTGGGATTTCCAGCTCAGCGAGGAAGATATGGCGCAGATTGCCAAGCTGGACCTTGGCCACAGCGAAATTGTCGACCACAGCGACCCCGGCTTTGTCAAGATGCTGCACAGCATGAAGGTTCATGACTAAGAAGAGGGCTGGCAAATAAAGTTCCGGCAGTTTTCCATTCATTCCGGGGCGCCGTAAAGCGTTTGGGCAAAGCTGCAAGGCAAAAAACACGGCCGCCGCCTGTGTTTCCATTGTAATTTCCGGCAGGCGGAAAAGAACTGGCCACACAGCGCCAGCAAACGAGAACTGGCGGCCGCCCGCTTTGCCGCACACACCCGGTAAGCATCATGTTACAAAAGCACAAAAGGCCGGTGAGGGGTTAGCGCCCGCCGGCCTTTTGTGCAGAAAGGAAGCCCTTTATGCAAAGTGTAACGCTTTCTAACGGCGTGAAAATGCCGGTGATCGGCTATGGCACCCTGCAAATTACAGACCCTGCACAGTGCAGGCAGTGCGTGGGCAACGCGCTGGCCTGCGGTTACCGCCTGGTTGACACAGCGGCCGCCTATGGGAACGAACGGGCTGTGGGCGATGCCATCAAAACATGCGGCGTGCCGCGGGAAGAGCTGTTTATCATCACCAAGCTTTGGGTGCAGGATGCAAGATATGACAACACGCTGAAAGCCTTTGAAACCTCACGAAAAAATTTAGGGCTGGATTATATCGATTTATATCTGATCCATCAGCCCTTTGGGGACTATTACGGGGCCTGGCAGGCCATGGAAAAACTGTATGCCAGCGGTGCGGTGCGTGCCATTGGGGTTAGCAACTTCTCTGCAGAGCGCCTAGTAGATTTGTGCATGAACCAGGAGGTAAAGCCCATGGTGAACCAAATTGAGCTTCACCCTTTCTATCAGCAGGCAGAGGCATTAAAAGTGATGGCGCTTTATGGCGTTGTGCCGCAGGCCTGGGGCCCGTTGGCGGAAGCACAGAAACACATCTTTGAACAGAAAACCCTGGTAAAAATTGCGGCCAGCCATGAAAAAACGGTTGCCCAGGTGGTTCTGCGCTGGCATTATCAGCGGGGAGTTCCCACCATCCCCAAAACCATCTGCCAAGAGAGAATGGCAGAAAATCTCGATATTTTTGGTTTTTCTCTGTGCGAAAAAGAGATGAACGCCATTGCCGCGCTGGACCTTGGCCACAGTGAAATTATTGACCACCGCTGCTTTTACACAGCCCGCCAGCTGAACAGTGTAAAGATCCACGGGTAGCACCATAGGGGAAAACCAGCTGGCTTCAACGCCTGGGCCGCATGTGCGCACCCCCGCTGTTTGCAGCGGCCGGGCGAACCGCCGTCTGCCGCCCACCCGGCTATGGGGCGGCGCGGCCCCGCCATGTTTAAAAACCTTACACTGTGACGCCGTCACGGTAAGAAGGGCCGTTTTTGCGGTATGCTATAATAGTAAAAAGCACTGCCGTGCACCGGCGGCAAAGGAGGCGGCCTATGGGGTTGTTCCGTTTTTGGAAGGGGCCTGACATCAACCAGGGCCTCAAACAGTTTGAAGAGACACCGGGGGCTGTGCTGCTGGACGTGCGCAGCCCGGGCGAATACAGGCAGGGGCGCCTGCCGGGCAGCCAAAACCTGCCCCTGCAGGCCATTGACCGCATTGGGCAGCTGGCCGCAGGCAAGGGCACGCCGCTGTTTGTTTATTGCCACAGCGGCGCCAGAAGCCGCCAGGCGGCCATGCGGCTGAGGCAGATGGGATATTCCGCCGTGTGGGACATTGGCGGGCTTCTTGGATATCGCGGAAAGGTGGTGCGGTAAATGAAAGTGATTGTTGTGGGCGGCGTGGCCGGCGGGGCCAGCGCCGCGGCCCGTATCCGCCGGCTGGATGAAGCGGCGGACGTGGTGGTGTACGAGCGCTCGGGCTATATTTCTTATGCCAACTGCGGCCTGCCCTATTATATCGGCGGGGCCATCACAGACCCGGCACAGCTTACCCTTCAAACGCCGGAAAGTTTCTGGCGGCGCTTTCGCATTCGGATGAAGGTGCGCCACGAGGTGTTGGCAATTCACCCGCAGCGCAAGGCGGTAACTGTGCGCAACCTTGCCACCGGGGCCGTGTTTGAAGACACGTATGATAAGCTGCTGCTTTCCCCGGGCGCCCGCCCCGTGCGGCCCAACCTTCCGGGCATGGATGCCAAGCGGCTGTTCACGCTGCGCACTGTGGAGGATACCTTCCAAATTCACACATTCATCCGGCAGCACAGCCCGCGTTCTGCCGTGCTGGTCGGCGGTGGCTTCATTGGGCTGGAGCTGGCCGAAAACCTGCGCCAGCGCGGGCTGGAGGTAACGATTGTAGAGCAGATGCCCCAGGTGTTGGCGCCCTTGGATGAAGAAATGGCGGCATTTCTTCACGCAGAGCTGCGCCAACACGGGGTGCGCCTTCTGCTGGGGCACTCGGTGGCGGGTTTTCAGGCCACAGACGGCGGCCTGCATGTTTTGCTGCAGGATGGGCAGGCCCTGCCCGCAGACCTTGCGGTGCTCGCCATTGGCGTTGCGCCGGACACACAGCTGGCGCGGGATGCCGGGCTGGCGCTGGGGCTGAAAGGCAGCATTCTGGTGAACGAACGGATGGAAACCTCCTGCCCCGATATTTACGCCGTGGGCGATGCAGTTCAGGTGCAAAATTTCGTCACCGGTCAGCCCGCCCTCATCTCCCTTGCCGGGCCTGCCAACCGCCAGGGCCGCATTGCCGCCGACAACATCTGCGGCGGCGACAGCCGCTACACCGGGTCGCAGGGCAGCTCTGTGCTCAAGCTGTTTGGCCTCACCGCCGCTGTCACCGGCATCAACGAACGGGCAGCGCGCCAGGCCGGGCTTGCCTGCAATAAAGTATACCTGGCCCCGGCCAGCCATGCGGGCTATTACCCCGGCGGCAAGGTGATGACGATGAAGGTGCTGTTTGAACGGGAAAGCGGCCGCATTCTGGGGGCGCAAATCGTCGGGCAGGACGGCGTGGATAAGCGCATTGACGTGCTGGCCACCGCAATTCGCGCCGGGATGACAGGGGAACAGCTGAAAGATCTGGACCTTGCTTATGCCCCGCCCTATTCCTCAGCCAAAGACCCGGTGAATATGGCGGGCTTCCTGATTGACAACCTCGCCAAGGGCAGGCTGCGCCAGTTTTTCCTGGAAGACCTGCCGCAATTGCCGCAGGACGGCAGCATTACGCGGCTGGACACCCGCACCCCTGCCGAATACGCTGCGGGGCATGTGGACGGGTTTTGCAATATCCCGCTGGATGAGCTGCGCCAGCGCCTGGGCGAGCTGGAAAAGGGCAAACCGGTGTATGTGATGTGCCAAAGCGGCCTGCGCAGTTACATCGCCTGCCGCATTCTGGAACAGCACGGCTTTACGTGCTATAATTTTTCCGGCGGGTACCGCATGGTGGAGGCCGCCCGGCTGGGCCGCTGTGCCGCCCCGGAGGCCTTCCCCTGCGGGCAGGAGAAAGCACAGAAAGTGTGACCGGCCAGGCCCCAGTGCAGCACGCTGGGGCAAGAGCGGCTTGCCTTCAAAGTTAAAATTAAGGGCCTGCCTTCCCCTCTTGTCTCTTTGCCGCGGCTTTGCCCGGCGGAGCCTTTCGCCTGCGCAGCTTGGGCAAACGCGCTTTCAGGCTTTGCCGTGCCGGCGGGCGGCATGGCCCCACAGCGCGGCCATGCGCTCTGAATTCAAAACCCCTCTCTTCCGCGCTCGATACATCCCATTCAAAAACCGGCAATCCATTCGGATTGCCGGTTTTTTCACGCAGGGCACTGTGGCAATATCCAGGCGCCGCCCGGCGGGCCTTAAATGGCTTCCTGGCGGCCAGCGGCCCTTTTCATAGATTTCTGCCCGTGTGCCTCACACTGACAGGCCCGCTCATGGGCCGCACCCGCCCCAAAAGGTTTGGGCCCATGGTGCCATATTATTTTCCGCAGCCCTTATCGGTTTCCATCAAAGCGAGCGTTCATTTCAGTGGGAAGTTAAACATACCAATTGTCATTTTGTACCCTTTGATGTAAAATTAAGGAAAAGGATTGGCTCAAATTACATTGCGGAAAGGGCTGTACCCTATGAAGAAATACGCTGCCGCGGGAAGAAAAATGATTCTCTTTTTTCTTCCGCTGATTTGCGGGATGGTGGGCCTTGTAGGCCTGTCGGACGAACATTTCCTGGATGCCCTGTACCGGTGTGTGGGAATGTACCTGATGAACTATGGGGATACCCCGCCCAACCTGCTAGTGGAAATTGCCCGCTGGACAGCACCTCTGGTCACCGCCAGCTGGGTGGTGCTGGCCGTTGGCACGCTTCGCAGGGTGCTGGGCAGCCGGGTGCGGTATCTTCGGGACGACAGTGTGGCGGTGTACGGCGCAGGCCCGGCCAAGCCCATTCTGCTGGAGCAATTGGGCCGCCGCGGCGTGAATGGCGAAAAAGAGCTGGCTCTTGCGCACCGGTATATTCTGGTGGGCCCGGAGGAGGAAAATTTCGCCTTCTACCAAGCGCACCGGCAAAAATTGTCTAAGCGCCCGGTGTACCTGCAATGCCGTTCTCTGTCCACCCAGGCTGTCAAAAGCCCGCTGCTGCATCTTTTCTGCCCGGAGGAAAACGCTGCCCGCCTGTTCTGGCGGCAGAAAGGCATGTTTGAGTTATCCCGCCAGCATGGGCACCGGCTGCGCATCGTTTTGCTCGGGTTTGGCAAGCTGGGCGAAGAAGTGCTGCTGCGTGGGCTGCAAAGCAACATATTCTCGCCTGGCCAAGCCATCGAATACCATATTTTCGGCACGGCAGACCGCTTTGCGGCAGTGCACCGCGGCATTGCGCAGATAGAAGACCCTGTGATATTCCACCGGGATGCCTGGTATACACAGCTTGCACTGCTGGAAGCGGCCGATTTGCTGCTGGTTTTGGAACAGGCGCAACAGGCCGCATTGTTGGAAGACCTGCTGCTGGCCACCACCCGGCAAGACATCGACATCTTTGCCGGGGCCGGCCTGGCAAGCAGCCCGCTGGCAGAGCAGAAACGGGTGCGCCTGTTCTTCTGGGAACAAGCCGCCTGTGATTTGAAAATTGTGTTGGATGACGCCCTTCTGGCCAGGGCCAAGGCCATCAACCTGCGCTACAGCCACCTGTATGCCGGTGTGGCAGAGACAACGGAAAACAGAGAGGCAGAGTGGGCCAAGCTGGATGCCTTCACCCGGGGGTCTAACATCAGCGCCGCAGACTACCACCTGGTGCGCCTGGATATGCTGAAGGCCATGGGGCTGCCGGCGTCCGCAGAAAAGCTGCCCGGCGAAACTCTGGAACTGCTGGCCCAGCTGGAACACATGCGCTGGTGCCGGTATCACTACCTGAACAACTGGGCCTTCGGCCAGCCGGAAAACGGCAAGCGCAAAGACCCTCGCCTGCGGCTTCACGCCGACCTGGTGCCCTATGAAAACCTTACGGATGCAGAGCGCGAGAAAGACCGTGAAAATATCCGCATTCTTCTTTCCGTGGAAAACGGCCGTTCGTAAACGCCCTGTTTTTACCCGGCGCCTTGGGAAAGACGCATCGCCCCGTCATTCGGTGCGGCGCTTTGCGCCCGCAAGGCAATGGAAAAACCGTCCGGCCTGATTTCAGTTCAAAGCGGGAGGTGCCCTGTGGAACATTCTGTATTCATCAGCTATCATCACGACTCTTCTGTGCAACTGGTAGAGCGCATCGTCCAGGCGCTGGAAAGCAGCGGAATCAAATGCTGGTATGCCCCCCGGGATGTGCAATCCAAATATGCGGGGGACATTGTGCGCGCCATTGAGGAGTGCAAGGTTTTTCTGCTGGTTATGAACCGGTACTCCACGCATTCAGAGCATGTGCTCAACGAAATTGACTGCGCCTTCAACCGGTTTCATCACAAGGAGGCCATCCGCCTGCTTCCGTTCCGCACCGACAAAGAGAACCTGCCCGACGACGTAAAATATTACCTTGGGCGCATCCACAGCCTGGACGGTTCCGAGCCCCCGGAAGAAGAGCGCATCTCTTCCCTGGTTTCCCGCATTGCCTACTGGCTTCAAAGCGAAGAGCCAGCCGGCGCCGGCCCGGCGCAGATGGGCAACCCCGGGCCCGGGGCTGGCGAAATTCGAAGCACCGCCCTGGTTCACAACACCAACTTTGTGGGCCGGGAGGAAGAGCTGCAGGAGATGCACCGGCTGCTTCGGGGCGAGAACAACAAGCTTTTTCTTTTTGGCGCGGGCGGAATGGGAAAAAGCGAGCTGGCCCGGCAGTATCTGCGCAAATTTCAGGGGGAATATGCCACCCTGGTGTGGTTGACCTATAACACCGATATTCAGGAGATGCTCATTTCCGATCAGTTCCTTCTGATTCGCGGCCTGGAAAGCGAAAAGCAGGACCTGACCACCCCGCAGGCCAGAGAGGCCTATTACGAGAAAAAGCTGAACTATCTCAAAGAGCACTGCAATTCAGACACCTTGCTGGTAGTGGATAACCTGGACATGCAGGACCCCCGGCTTTCCCAGCTGTTAGAGGGGCGGTATTCCATGATCATCACCTCCCGCATCAGCCGGGAAAAGGAAGGGTATCAGGAGCTGGCTGTACAGCCCCTGAACCGCTGGGAAGACCAGCTGGCCCTGTTCAAAAAATTCTACAAAAGGCCCCTGCCGCCGCAGGAGGAACCGGCGCTGAGGGAGGTGTTTCAGCGCATTGGTTTTCACACCTACGGCATCCAGCTGCTGGCCAAGCAAATGCAGGCCTCTCACCTCTCCCCCACAGCCATGCTGGATTATCTGCGCGGTGCCGCCGGGGCGTCCCAGCGCCGTTCGCAGCTGGTGATGGCCCATGTGCTGGAGGTTATGGGGCAAATTTTCGACTTGAGCCATCTTTCTCCGCAGGAAGTTTCCATTTTGAAAAACATGGCGCTTCTTCCGGTGGAAGGGGTAGAAACCGAGCTGTTCTTTGACCTGACTGGCCTGGAAGACTTTATGTTGTTGGATCAGCTGATTGACAGCAGCTTCATCCAATACAACTGCATTTCCGACACAATCTCCCTTCACCCGCTGATGGTGGACACCCTGGTGCAAAAATATCCCGGGTTTGCCCGGGATTGCCAGGTTTATGTGGAAAACCTCACCCAGCGGCTAAGCCGGTTTACTCACTGCAAATATCAGGAGAAACAGGTGCTCCTCTCCCTGGCGGAAACCTACTATCTCAAATGGTGCGACCCCTCTGTGCCCTTCAATGTGCCCTTTATGGAACGGCTTGGAGAGGCCTGCGCGGAATATTTTCTGCGGGATAAAAGCATTGCCATTTTCGAGCGGCTTATCACCCTTCACCCCACCCCTGTGCGGGAGAGCTGGTACCACTACTACATTGCCAACCAGCGGCGGTGCATGGAGCAGTACGCCCTTCTTTCTCAAGAGGCCGCCTGCGCGCTGGAAATCATCCAAACTGTTCCCCCTTCCCCAGAGAGAGACCAGCAGCTCTCTCTGTGCTATTCCATGATGGGATGGGCCAAATATCATGAGGAGCGTTTGGAAGAATCTGACCAGTATTTCCAGCAGGCCCTCCAGCTTCGGCGGAAGACCCTCCCGGACGAGAGCCCGCTCATTGCCTGGGCCTATTACAACAGGGCCGGCGTTCTGAAAAAAATGAACCGGCTGGCAGAGGCTATAGAGGGCTACGAAGAGGCCATCCGGCGGTTTGAGGCCATTGACGAAATTGGCATCTGCGTGCCCGCCTATCTCAGCGCAGCGGAGGCATACCTGGAGCTGAATGAGCTAAAAGAGGCCGAGCAGGCGCTTGCACAGGCGTTCGCTTACGAATACGAGTATTATGGCGAGGAAAACTGCCGCAATGACTGGCTTTATGAGGTAAAGGCCAAGCTGCTGGCCAGGCAGGGAAGAGAAGAAGAGGCCCAAAAATACAGCCAGATGGCACAGCTTGCACACCAGAAATACCTGGACAAAACATAAAAAGCGGTTGTAAAAAACGTACCTCATCCACCGCCATCAAGCCAAAAGCCGCAGGGTGCCCTGCGGCTTTTCGTTGTTTTTAAAAGAAAAAAGTTGACAGATTCCATTCGGAATCTGTCAACTGAAATGGCGTGTCGTTCCAAAAAAGATATTTTGAGAAAATTGTGCGGCTTCAAAGGCAAAGAAGCGGCGCTGCCGTTATGGCAACTGCTGCAACCTGATCTGCTTTTCATCTACCGACTGGGGCTTGTCAACAACGAAGATATTATTATTCCAAAAAGTATACTCAAAAAGGCTTTATTCGTCAATCCAGGTTGCATTTTGCCCGGCACGCTTTGCAATCACGTCTGGAATTCATCAGCTAAATTGATGATAAACGCAGCTCCGGCGTCTCTTTTTGATCTCGGAAGAAATAAGCGGAACACCGGTCGTTTTCATTATACACTTGTATGCCCGCTCAAACTGCACCCTGAGCCCCCACTGTTTTCTGTAATTCATCTATTATGCTGTACCTGTGCCATTGGTGGTTCCCTTGCAAAGCAGCTGCGATTTTCGGCAAAAAAGCCGGCCAACCAATGGTTGACCGGTTTGCTGGCATGGTGTTTCCAAAAAGACGTTTCTTTGTGTTGCCCGCAATCCGGGAATCATGTTATACTTGGATCACACAGGTTCATACAAAATTTTCCGTTTGGAATTATAAGGGGCGGAGACTTGGTTACGGAGGGGGAATTATGAAAATTTCTGCGCAACTCCTTATCCTTTTTATGTCCGTGATTTTTTTATGCAGTTGCCAACGTGTCACAGGCTCTGATTCTTATGCGTCCGATTTCCCTGAACCACATTCCGATAATCAGGAAGAAGTTAAATCCATCTATCAACTAAACAAGCCCTTGATGGAGAATGATGCCTTTTTTGAAATTGAGCCTCTGGATCTGCCGTCCGAAATCAACGGCATGAAGCTTGCTCCGTCCAACATCCTGTCCAAAACGCAGCTTTTGGTTCTTCTTTATGAAGAATACACTGTGCCGGTCATCAAAGAAGTGGGGGTCTATGAACTGGTCAGTGGAGAATACAGTTTTTCCTTTGCCGTAGACGAGGGTAAGTCAATCTCCATAGAATGGGCAGCAGATGATCTTGTGGTATACAAGGAAACGGATTCTGCCAGCAATGAAGCCAGCCTGCATTGCTTCCGGCTGGATACCGGGGAGAATCTTGTGGTTCACCAATTTTCCCAAGGATACAGCGACACATCAGCTTTTCACAACCAAGTGGTCAGCTATAACGGAAAAATCTACTTTGACGATATCGTGACCCAGGAGGGGAAATTGGTCGGGGTCAATCTGTTAGAATATAATCTGGAAACCCGGGAAGCGGCTCTTTTCAAGGAGAATGCTCAAAATCCGTTGTTGCTTGATTCCGGGCTGGCCTATATCACTAAGGATGAAGCTGCCGGGGCATATTTTGTGGAATTCTCCCGGAAGGAAGAGAGAATCCCCCTGGGGCAGGGAATCAGTAGCCTTACTACCGCTTCAGACGAGCTGTATTCCATCAACAACAGAGCCAACGGTCCCGAAACAGGACGGACCATATGGAGCCTTGACAGTCTGTTGGCAGAGGAAGAACTGCTCTCGTCCTCAAATGCCATAGATCGGCCGGCTGCCAATCGGTCTGTCGTGACATGGAGAAACTTCACTCCCGAACGGCCAATCATCTATCTGCGGGAATCAGACTGCTTTGCTGTGCTTTTAGAAGACGAAACCGCCTACAACACATATCTGCTGGGAGACGAATGGGGAATCCTGATCTGCAGCCATGACAATGCACCCACCACGTATTATCAATTCTCGCTAATAACTGAAAAATAGAATGGCAGAAAGGTTTTTTGATTGATAATGGCTGCAGATAGAAGGTAAATAATTTATTTACAATTTAAGCGGCTCAAAAACCGGAAAAAGCGATTCAAACCAGCCTGAAAATGGCCCAAAATGGGTAGTCGTTCGTTCAACTCCTCACCAATGCCCGAAAAAGGCGAAAAATATCTTTCAAACTGACCCCCAATTTTGGGTACAAAAAAATCCCGTAAACGGCGTGTTTACGGGATTTTTTGGCCAAATATCTTTTTTGGCTCATTAATATGGTTGCGGGGGCAGGATTTGAACCTACGACCTTCGGGTTATGAGTGCGGCTTTGCTGTTTTCACCTGTTTTTCCTGTGATATACGGAGTATCTGCACGCATTTATTCCCGGATTTTTGCATCCATTCTTTTGCACTGCAGCTATTCTCAAAAAGTTAGGGGTAGAATCGGGGTAAGCAGATACAGCTCGGCAGCTGGAACAATGGCGTCTTTGAAAGAGGGGCAAAATGGCTGAAATGATAATTTCGGTACCAGACGGATACACAGTAAAGGAAGATTGCTGTGAAATGCCGATGAATCAGGTTGTTGCCCTGTTGTGCAGCGAACAGCAGGAGAAATACACCTGTGCCGTGTGAAAAGAGAACGGGACTGTGGCCCGACTGATACCGTTCCGGTATGTGTGCCCCTATTGCGGAGAGGACTTTTCGGATCTTTCATCTTTTCAGGCAAAGAACAGAGAAAAAAAGCAGCTTCCCGCCGAAAAAATTCATGAGTGGGCATATCCGCTTAGGGAAAGGTCCTTTGCGCCGAAAATCGAGTTAACTGCATTTGACAGACAGGCAGAAGCCGTTTTCTGCCCACATTGCGGGAGAATATGCAAACCTTATTCCGGAACGCATGACTTTTATCTAGAACAGGGTGAGAAAAAATTCTCTTTGCGGTATGAGATATCTGATTTGTTGGAACTGTTGGATTTGACAAAAGAACTTCAAAACGAGATATGTTTTGAAGTTCCCATATATGAAAAAATCGCATTTTATCAAGAACAGCGCAGGGTGATTTTGAAGATATGCCTTGAAAACGGGACGACTGTTCTGTTACGTGATATTACTTTAATGCCCTCAATATGGCATTGGGCATCAGTATACCGACTTGGTTTTCGATATAACAGGTGCTGCAGGCAGTCCGTCACTGGCTTGAGAAAGAATGGGAAAAGGATATTCCGTTTCAAAACAATGAGTTGACGGCGGAATGCCTATCGCTGTTGGTTCGCTATCCGGGATTTGGCCGGCCATTTTATGAACCATTCCTTTTCGGAATGGTTCATTGGAACTGGGTCTCAGTTTTGAGCACTCCGCGTGTTTCCTGTGCAGCCCAAAGCGGGCGCGTAAGGACTTAAAGACAGCTTCGCTGCTGCAGATCCGTTCGGTGCGAAAATTGTTTTTCGAACGGCGGGGACTGTTCTTCTATTTGAAAGAATGCGAGTTGTTATGGCAGACGCTGCAAAATCCAAATCTTTTGTGCCGCACGCTGCAGATCGAACAAATTTTCCGAATCTTATCGGATCTTCACACCAGACCCGGAATATTCCTTTTTTGCGTGATTTCTGTCACGCAAAGATCGGGGTGATTCTAGTGAACAAAATGAAGCAGAATTGGAATCTGATGTTCCGTCTGGCTTTTCAATATGGTCTTGGGAACAAGCATGTGCGAAAAGAAATTTTGACAGGTAAATATCAAACGGCCCAATCGCTTCTGTTGTAGCAGGAATATTCGACTCCGATCTGCACGGATACGAATAACATCGAAGATATCCGGATCAACGGTTTCCGGTTTCATGTCATTCAAACATGGAGCGAATGCCGCAGAGTGGGACAGGGGTTGCACAACTGTCTGTCGGAAATTGACGAAGAAGCAATAGAAAACTTAACGCTGGTATGCATTCCATCGGATGAAAAGGCGGTAGGGGGCTGTTGAAGTGGAGCAAGGTGAAATCACACAGGCATATACCGCATACAATGAGCCAATCGGAATTGTTTCCGGGCTCTCAGAAGCAACTGAGCTGTGGGCAAAACACTTTGAATTAGTCGGAATGGAGAAGTATTGAGATAAAAAACGATGAGCGTCCATCATGGCGCTCATCGTTTCTGTGTCCAAGTTTGATCCGGACGACCTTTCCACAAGGAGACTGCACGGATTTGTTGTTTAAAGGCCACAGAACCGGAATGTTTTGGGCGAGCTCCTGCGGCGGAGAGCTAACATAACCGTCCGTCAGAATCATAATGCTGACGGGTGATTCCTGAGACATGTGTTGAAAAATATTGATCTTTGATTTCCACTTCGTAAACAGTATAACGAAAGAGGTTGGACAGAAATGGTCCCTGTGCAAAACGCTCCCCCTGCAATTTGCGGTAGGAGCGTCTGCGACACAAACTAGGCCAAAAGATCCCCGATGCGTACCAGGTCCGATGTGCAGAGAAAACCTTGGCACGCAGCGTCAAACAGCTGTTCCGGAAGCGGCTTTCCGGAATGGATCCATTCTGACAGGAGAAGAAGATCTGGCGGCGGAACAGCTGTTTTGGTGGGCAGGTCTGTTTGACAAGGGTCGATTTCATCCAAAGAGAGAAAGCCCTCGTTCAGTATGAGGCCGGAAAGCCAAAACGAACCGTCCGCTTCGGGAAAGGTTCGGGATGCGTTGCGGCAAGAGACAATTTCCACCACAACGCTCCATAAAGGATCTCCATATTCCTGTCGAAGCAGGATAAGGTCTCCGGGGTGGTAATCCTGTGCACGGCGTAGAAGCATCCCGGGCACCTGCGCACAAGGTGCTTCTACACCTATTCCATTTTGATACAGTACCCACCGTGAATGAAGCGGCTGCCCGTCAAAACGAAACGTCCATTCCCGTTTCCATTCGCAGTCCGGGCTGTATTCCCGAATGTCAAAAAAATAAGAGCAGCCGGACTCCGTAAATTCTTCCTGCGAGAGATCGTCATTATCCAGCACCTTTTTCAGCAGATCTATCTGTCGATGGAAAAATTGTTTTCCGGTGGCATGCGCATCGCTGAAAGAGGGAAATAAATCGACCATGGACGCATCGCGGAACACAGGTGCACCGGATTCCGTCTGCAAAAAGCAGTTCAGAAAATAGACCATGTTACTAGCATCCTGTCCTTTTGTTTACTTTGGAATTTCGCGTTTTATGCCGCCGCATCGAACGCAGCGGAAGTTGACCCAGTTCTGGTTGCGGCAGCCTTCGCGGGCGCAGCCGATGGCACCGCATTTCGGGCAGCGATACATGGTGGAACCACAATTCTGCCCATTCGGCTTTTTCATAAAACAAACAGCACTCATTGAGATTCATCTCCTTTCTGTCTTAAGTGTATACAAATTGATGGATGAAAAAGGGGCCATTTTATGCCCCGAGAAGAAAGGAAATAAAAAAGGCGATAGTTCGTGTTTCTGCCCATTGTATTTTTAGACTATACCCATGGGGGAATATAAAAGCCATGATAAAAAAGTACCAATAGAGTCCATTTTATCTTTTGGGATGTTCCAAAAGTAAAGGGGAACTCTATTGGTACTCTTATGCAGCATGTCCGAGTGAAAGCACAAAACCCCAACATCAATTATCATCTTTTGAAATTATCATATGAGCCCTCCTCAAAATACCTATTTACTGTTTTGAAATCGTGCTTGTCAAGCCGTATGGGATAGTTCCTCAATAAAAATACAATGTTTCAATCTTCCCATCTGAGCGGCATATGTTTAAGGGCATACAAATTCTACAGCAGGACTTCTTCCTGCCGGCAACCAGAGTACTTGTCTATCTCGTTTTGCCAAAGCGCACGGAGGGCGTCTGAGATATTTGCACCTTTTCCGCGATCGCTCATTTCTTTTTCTCTCTCTGCAACGGGTTTTGTGTGCTTGGGATCAATGGGCTTGCTTTTGATCAAACTGAGAAAGCTCTTAAAACTGTCAGCCAAAACCATCGGTGCAGCATTTTTCTCGTGATCGAGAAAGGCAATCATCCCATTCTCTAAGTCCATCACGATCTGATTGCCGAAAGAGTCAAAGGCTATGGGCAGAAAATGAGATCCATCCGCCTCAAATGGAGTGATGGAAGAATAGCTATACTTCACATTTCCAATACCATAAAAGGCTACAATGTCAGAACTGATTTCCTCTGTAGAAAAGGAAGTTTCGGGAGTGTCGCCACCATTGTACTTTTCCAGAAAGGTCACAAAATCTTCCGGAAGCTTCGGGCAAATTGCAAGAATATCTTTCTTCTCTGCATTTCCATATTTTGAAATTAACATTAGTTGCCCTCCTTATACATACTGTGCCCGCCAGCATGTGTAAACTCCTTGTGGTAGTCTTCTTTTACAAGCTGCATTACACCATTTTCTGTGTCATGATGCAGAACATAGCCATCTGGGATTTCAGTCAGGCCGTATTCCTCTTCGAGCTTCTGCAGGTACAGTTCTTTGTCCTTCGTGCGGTCGCCAGTAAATTCGCCAATGCTCAAATCGTCAATAACAGGATGTTTGGCTTCTGGGGAAAACTTTACTTTCCCGTCAATGTACTGGACAGATCTTCTTTCGGCATCTGTATATGTCCAAACCGTTTTTCCGTCCACCGGTTCGATCTTAATTGTACCGCCTTTCTCAAACCATTTCGCTATATTGGGAGAGTTCGGCGGCTTATCCTCCTTAAGCTCACTATAATTTTTTTTCGTTCCTTCTTTCATGGCATCCAGATTATTAAACACTGTCGAAGCCTTTTTGTCGGACACATCTGTGTTTTCTTTTTTACCGTCCAGCGACGCTTTGACGTTTTCTTGTCTTGTCTCCAGTGTTTTTTTCGCACAACCACGTTCCAGCTTGCCGCGATTTTGGTCCTGCATAATTCCTTTCAGTGAAGCATTGTCCAAGCCTTTGACGCGCTCCATCGTCGCCTTCAGCGCACCCATTTTCTGCAACTGCGTTCCTTTTGTGTACATATTATCAACGCGCTTTGTGTTACCTTCATTATATGCCTGAGTTGCAGCCTTGGCAAATGAATTGATTTTCTCAAGACGATTCAGCTTATTTTCCGCAACGTTGCCGACCGCTCCAAGGAACCCGCCGTATTGCTTCAAACGCGCTGCCATCTCTTTGGCCGAAGCCATACGCGCTTCCGGAGAGGCGGCTGCGTTTTCCAGCCCTTTTGCCAATTCTAAATGAGTCATCCAATCATCCCTCCGTGACGCATCGTTTCCCTCCAGCAGTCTGCCAAATGCCTGTATCGCATATCGTTCGCACAAGCTCCTTCCATCAGCAGTGTTATCAGTCTCCTCTGCGTTTGTTCGTCGTAGTCAAGCAGATATTCCGCCAACTGCCCTTTCAGATGATCCTCCAAAACTGCAGCGTCCAGGGACTCTTCCTCGGCAAATTTTGCCAAGTGCCTATCCGCCTCGAAGAAATCCGCCGCGATTTTGACTTGCAACGAGCGCATCTCTGTTTTCTCTATGTTTTTTTCCTTAATCACATCCAGATATTGCAAAAGCCGCCGTTTCAGCGAAGCTTTCATGCTGGATTTCAGCACCTGTCCGCGAAAATCCTCCGGCGATTCCGGTTCTTGATCGTTGGCAAGAATCTGCAAAATCGTTTCATTGATTCCCGCTTGATCCATTTCAGCAATACTGAGGCCTGCTCCTCCTGCGTAGCCTTTTTTGTCTTTAAAATGGTCGACCTTACACAGCACCGGTGCAAGCCACTCGTTCTGATAGACCGCCGCAACACCCATAGGCAGCTTTGCCAGTTCTTTAATCTGGTCGTCATTCAGCCCTGCGGCCTTGCCCACCAGTTCACGGTCGCCCTGATCCGGCAGACGCATGATGATTTTTGTGTTTGTATTGCGGATCACCGCCATATCCATCAGGCCTGGTGCCTGGTCGGCGATAATAAATCCCTCACCATAAGTACGCATCTCCGCTATCGCATTGCCCAGCATCTCCACAGACTTGCCCAACAGATTGGCACTGTCGCTGCTTTGCTCCGTGGAAGTGCGTTTGAGCAGGTTATGCGCTTCTTCCAGCACGGTCACATGGAGCAGCGCACTGTCCGAGTCTTCCTGCTTTGCCATACGGTATTCCTGCAGTTTCATCACCAACAGGCCCATCAGCAGGGCTTTTGTTTCGGTGGAGCCAACACGGCTCAAATCAACGATCACGTTTTTATCAAACAGATCTTCGTCCCGCAGAGCATCGGGTGTAAAGATTTGGCCGTTGATGCCCGTAGTCAAGGATTTGACGCGGGTGACAAGCGCCCCCTTATAGTCGCCACTGGTGTCCGCCGAATACTCCGTTTCATTTACGACAATCTTAATTTGTTCCAGCACATCTGCAAAGGTGGGGAACAGCTGATTGTCATACTCGTTGGTACTTTCAGCAAGATCCCAGCCTGCTGCAATGTAAGCACGTTCGCAGGCATCTTTCAAAATCGCAGGCATGGCCGCATACATCGGCCAGCATACGTTAAAAATTTCCACCAGCCTGTCCAAATGCTCCAAAACATGAATCTCGCCTACTGGAAAGCTGAATGGATTGATGCGCAGCAACTCGGTTTTCTGCGGATTTGTACCGTATACGGCCACATCTTTCCGACCGCCAAAAGCATCCTTGTATTCACCTTTGGCCGGTTCTACTACAAGGAAGTGTACCGCATCATTTTTTGTCAGCTCGTTCAGCATATGATAAACCGTATTTGATTTACCGGCGCCTGTGGAACCCGTGATAAACGTGTGGGCGGTAAGGCTTTTGTTCCGTAGAGGGACACGGAATTGTTCCAAATGGTGCATATGGTAGATGCTGCCGATTTCTATTGTTTTATCCTCGGACGCAGAGGGAGACAGTGAAATCACTTCACGCCCAAAAGCTGCACATTCAAATACGGGCAAGCCAGCAAGTGACACCGGAGGCAGCGCCATGATTTTCGCCAATTCGTTTGTCATTATGTCTGTGGCCGGAGTAACCGTAATCTGGTCTTCAGTATTTTCCAATTGTGTACGTAAAAAAATCGGATGAGTGAAATGCGTGATAAAACTGCGCAGGTTTCCAAAATCACTTGTATCCTCCGGGATATACCGGCCACAGCTCCACTTGTTCAGCACCGCCGGTTCCATAAAGGAATTATCGCCACTGCCCAGCGCCATAAATGCGCTGGCGGTGTTCACACTAACCGATTCCTTTTCCGCAAGAACATAGGCTGCATATTTCCATGTTCCCAGCGCCGCACCTTTTGTATGGCGCTCAATTTGTTTTTTCAGCTTTTCGATTACTTCTGCCGTCTTGTAAGAAGTGAATGTATAAGTATGATTTAGTGTGCTGCCATCCGATTTACTCTCTTGATGAGAAGTTCCACGGCTAGAATTTCTGCCAGTGTTATAGCCGTAATTGAAGCCTCCATGAACCGGTGATATTGCTCCCCCTAAACCAATATGTCCCCCAAGCGTATGTGAAATTGATTCTCCAATAGATTCGTTACTGCCTTCACTGAGTGTAAGGGTGCGATTTTGCCCTAATGAAGCTTGATGGCTTGCGTAGGGAGAAAAAGCAGAGGCAATATCTTCATAACCTTCCAAAGCGGCTCGGATCTCCTCGCTATCCATCGGCTGTGCAAGAATCACAAGCGTATAACTCTCGCTCTCATCTGCCGGAGCCATCCCTTCCAAAACTGCTTCGATACCTTGGCTGAGGAAATCTTTTTCCTTGTCGGAAATAATATTAGTGATGCTTGCAATCGATGTACTGCGTCCAAAAAGCTGTTCCACTGCGAAAAGCTCTCCATTTTCTACAATCGGCCACTGCACACGTTCCGTTTCCGTGCCTAGGAAATTACCTTTTAACGCGCTGTCAAGCAGATCCCAGCTACGATTCAGAAGTCCCTGCATACTTACGTTGCTGCGCGTTTCGTTTTTCACCACAAAATACACATCGGTATTCAGTGGCGTCCTTCTCAGAACCATACCGACTGTTTGCTGGCCTCCTGCCAAGGCACCAAGGATGTTTTCAAATTTCACTGCAATTTTCTCATTTTTCTGGTGGACAAACCGCTTCAGCTTTAATGCGCGGATATTGTCCGCATAGCTGCAGCACACTCCACCGGCAGGATGGCTGTTATATTCCTCATAACTTTGAACCGTATAATCCCGAGGCAGCGCGGTAAGATACTGCTTATCAATGTAATAGGCTACTTTCCCAACCTGTTTGTCCAAATTGGGAAGTTTCAATTCTAATTCAGACAATCTACTTCACTCCCTGTACCTTTTCATCCTTGTCCTTTTTTCGCTTCGCCAAATGCCGTGCTAATATGACTCCGCCTGCTGCCGCTACGCCAATCGGATTGCCGACCGCAAGCGCTCCCAATAAAGTTCCCGTCGCAGTTGTCGCCGCAGTTGCCGCCGCAGCTCCCGCCGCAGTTGCCGCCGCAGCTCCCGCCGCAATTGCCACCCCCTTTTTCATCTCGACCTTTTCATAAACAGGGGGATGATAAAAAACCACCTTGTCCTTGTTTTCTTGCACCCATGATGTCAAAGCTTTTGATATCTGGTTTTTTCCATCATTTTCAATTTCTTTATTGGTTTTAGAATTTTCTCCTATTTCTATGTATTCAGAACAAGAACAGGAGAGAAAAACATTACTATTGATTGCGAAATTTCTTGCGGTTCTATTCTGCATTGTGCTGTAAATAATTCTTTCAGAAATACATTCCCGAAACCGATTACCCTTTATCGTGCAGACAAATTCGCTTTTTTTCTTTTGACTGCCTGTAACCGTCAAAATCTCTCTGCAAATACATTTGCTGAAGTTGCAGTTCTCAATGGTGCAGTCCTCCGTTGAAGCGACATCCAGCAGCATTCCATCCAACACTCTGCAATCAATAAATTCACAAGACGTAAGTCTCACCCGGCCTTCCATTTTAATCTTTCCGGTGTTTCGAAACACGCAATTTTCCACGCTGCTTTGTTTGCTTTCTCCATGCATGATAATCTGTGAAGTATTGTAACCAAGAGCATCAGAAGTATCCTGCATCGTGAAACGGCAGCAGCGAACAGTTCCTTCAAATTGCAAAAATGTAGGCATGGCCGGGCACTCTTGCTCATTGTTATGACTGCCCGGCATACAAAATTCAAATTGACAATTGGCTAATTGGGAGGCCCCATAATTGCCAGAACTTATTCCCTCAATGAACGTTCCTTCGAAATTACTCGTAAAAATCCCTGAGCCACGAAACTCTGCATGGTTTCTAAAAATAACGCCTTTGCATTTTTGAAAATCAGTGTCAACGACATGGCAGATTCCTTCATTTTCCACCAACCAATTGCCTTGGCTTACCGAACACTCTTGAAAAGTGCTGTCATAAATATGCAGTTCGCCGTTATTAAAAACCTTCAAGAATGATTTTCTGTCTGCATTTGGAATGCCCCATGATTCCATGCCCAGATTTTTTATTGTGCAATGCTTCAGCCAAATAGAGCCATTTTTCATTACATCAATACCAGCAGCTGCTCCTTTACCTCCTCCTACCACAAAAATAGCGCAGTGGATGCATTCTATTCTGGAACTGACACTTGCATTTGCCAACAGAATGAGTGACTTGTTGATGAGCGCCATATCTTCATCGATGACATGATTTTCATCAATTAGTATTACCTCTTTCTCTTCTAAGCAGGCTTCATTAAAATTTTTTCGCCAACTCCATTTGGTGCTGTCCGCTGGCACTCGCAGGAAGCCAGTATCTTCATCAATCTGCTCTTCTAAAATTTTTTCCGGTTCTGTCTGCCTCTCATTCTGCTCTTGTGAATTTTGGGTTGAGCTGCCTTGTTTTTTTATAAATTGAAGCTCAATAGCGTTCTCCTCGAAGCATCGTTTAAGTTCGTTGAAGTCCTTCCATTCTCCTTCAAAGCAGACTCTACACGACTCACCTGCTTTTACGCATAGCGCCTTTCGCAGAGCTTCAAAGAATTTCTCATCTATGCACTCAATTGTTATTGGTTCGCGGATATACGGGCGAAGATCATCATCGCTACACTCTACTATGCACCATCGCCCATTTTCCATGCGATAAAACGACATTTCTTTGCTGTTTTTATCAAAAACAATTTTTATGGTAGCCACTTCACACTTCCTTTCGTCATACAGTATCATTGTGCTATACTTTAGGCGCTTGCAAAGTCACCTTTTTATTTAATCTTCTATCTTTTTCTTTGAGCATTCTCTCTATTTTCTCTACATCTTCTTCACATCTGGCTGCCTTCATTGCCTCTGTCCAAGGTGAAAGACCTCGGATCTGATCATTTTCTGTCACTCTAAATACTTCATAAGGTTTTCGGAATACTCCATAGGTTGCTTTGCTTTTCGCATATGCGGTACATTCGCAGGAGTAAAACTTATTCTTACTTACACTAAAAAACTTTTTGCTTCTCGTCATCGTATTATTGATTTCTGCATAAATCAACACATCACTCACTATGCATTCCAGAAAAATGTTATCTTCAATGACATAGTTATTATCCATTCTTAATCTTAAGAGATCACTCAATTCAAAAATTTTATCACAAATGCATCGTTGGAACTTACATTCAGTAATTACGATAGAATTTAGAGGGCTACAGTGAATCAAACTCTCTCCAAATGCAATTACATTGATAAAACTACATTTTTTCAGCTCTAAATCGCTATTACTGAATCGGGAATACCTTGTGAATTGACATTCTTCAAAAACAGAGAATCCCCAAATACGTCCTACTGTATCAAAGGAGGATTTTTGCACATGTCCATATATTAGCATACAGGCGGTACTCTTTAGAAACGGTTTATCATCTGTCCTCACAAATTCACATGAGTAAATATCTCCGTTAAACCACATAAATAGGTCTTTCTTGCAGGAAAAGCGAAAAGAGCAATGCTCTAAGCGGCTGATGGGGTCTGTTTTCAATGCAGCATCAATCAACATTCCAGAAAAATGGTCCGTTAAAATTCTTGAACCGCAAAAATTGTCAGAACCATCAATATACTTTCCTTTGAAATATTGAATTTTTGTATCTACAATGTGGCAGGTTCCGTTATTTCTTATGGCACTTCCTCTTTGCTCATTTGCGTCTCCAATTTCCAAGTGATGAATTACGCTGTCGTATATATGCAGCGCCCCATTTACAACTACTAAGGCATCCTTCACTCCGCTGGGAAGCCACTGTTTTTCCGACGCGAGGCCCTTTATAACACAATGCTTCAGCCAAAGTGCCGCATCCTTCACGATATCTACGCCGGCATTTTGTTCTATACATATCGTGCAGTGAATGCATTCAACTTTGACAGTGAGCCCCACATTTGCCGCCACAACTATTGTTTTATTTACCAACGTCATTTCCCGGTCTATGATTGCATTCTTATCAATTCTCAGCGTTTCCTTTTCTTCAGCAGGTACTTCCGGATACTTTTTCCGCCAGCTCCAGGCACCTTCTCCCGGGTATTCCAGAATACCCGTCTTTTCATTTACTTTTTCTTCATCCACATCTTCGATAGTGTCTGAAGCACTATCATCCGTTACCAATGCGGATTCATCTTCAACGGCTTCAGAAACGATATCGGCTTCGTGGATTACCTCTGTTTCAGTCTCCAATTCGCCCTCATCCGTATTTTCTTCGGGGATAGGCTCCTGCGGTTCTGTTTTTATTCGTTTCACCCGGATGTCCTCATCCAGAGCACAGTCATCCAAGCTTTCGCGGAAATCGCTGTAATCCTCGGCAGAGCCTTCAAACCAAATCACAAGCCGATCTTCCTCCGCCGCGAAAGCAGCCTGCCGGCAAGCGGCAAAAAAATTTTTATTCCAGGCATCACTGCCCATTTTCTCTTGAATATATGGGCGCAGGCTGTCATCGCTGTCAGCAATCAGACACCAGCGTGCACCCTCCATACGGTAAAAAGACGCCGTATTATCACTACTGTAAACAATCTTAATCTCTTTCGTATTCATTTTCGCCGCTTTCCTTTCTGACCTCAGTTTTGTTTACACATCATCTGCATCATCCCACAATTCGTTGAACACTGCGTCTACTTCATCATCGATCTGCGCTTCACGGCCAACGCGTTTTCCCTCTTCAAAGCCTTTCTGCCGGCCTTTTTGGAAACTCACTTGGTTGTCTGCCCCATATCCGCTTTGGCAGGCACACTTTTTAATATACTCGCGCCTTGCTTCCATATATTTTCTGAACTTGTCTTCAAACCATAGACCACATGAAATTTCCGGATTGGAAAGTAAGAAAAACTCATTTTGCTCGATATAATGCTTTGTCCGCTGATCTTCTCTCACCCAAACTTCAGAGCGAGTTTCCTGTTTCAGGTTGCCTGTTACAGGCTCGCCGTTACAGGCAGTGACTCGGAATAAATACAGGGCTTCTTTTAACTTTTCCAACGCCTGCCGGCCTTTTTCGATTCGGTGTTCTATCCGGACGCGGTATTGGCTGATTTCCTTTAAAATATTCTTTTCTTCTTTCGTCAGCGGCAAATCCACAAGACCTGCTATTTTTTAAACTTCCATTTGCACGTCATGTTCCCGCTCATTGATTCTCAAGCAGGTGGCATTTACTGCCTCAGAATCGTAATTTCTATTCATACATGTTCCCTCACAGTAACATATTCTCCCTGTGCCCGAATCCACATTTCGATTCCTTTGCCGAACACCTCAGCGGTACACAGCCAGCCGTTCTCCGTCTTTTTCTCAATTTTCGCTGTTGGCAGACGGTCCAGTACTGCCTCAATACTCGGTCCTGTGTACTCAAAGCGGATGCGCTGCAGCTCGCCGCCGTACATAAACTGGATGCGCTTACGCATCTCACCTTCCTGGAATCTGTCCTTGTAGGGCACGCTGAAATGCTCCGCCGTGACCTTCAGCTTCTCAATTTTGTCGATTCTGTAGATCGTAGGGGATTTATCTGCCGGATTATCAAAGCATTTCTCTTTGTCAATCCCATCAATAAATGCCGCCAGATAGAAATAATACTCGCTGAACAGGATGCCGACCGGCTGTACCCGCCGCGTGACCGTATCATCCTTATGAGTACGATGGTACGTGATCTCTATGATCCGCTGCTTCTCAATCGCAGTGCCCAGTGTCCAAAGCTGCTCCACAAAAACTTTTCCATGATGCGGTTCTACATAATGAAACTTCTCATTTGCGATCAGCGACTGCACCTGTCTTAGGCTTTCCTTCGGAGTACAACACCGGACGAGCTTATCCAAAATGGGAAATATCTCTTTTTTCATCATGCTGCGGCTCTCTAGAAGGATCTTTGCCACTGCCAGGACTTCACTGTTTGTCAGCACTAATGCCTTATCCGTCCGTAAAACGTAAGCCCGCTCCCGGCCATCGTACACAAGAACTCTGGAATCTCCGGATCGTGTAAAAAAATCCCGAAGATCTTCGATATCGCGCTGAATACTTTTTTCTGTGACACCGAATCTTTGCGCCAGCTCCTTTTTGCGCAAACATTCGCCGCGTGTCAGCATCGTGTGCAGCTCCAAAATTCGAGTGTTTTTATCCGTTTCCGCCACAAAATCACATCCCTGTATGTTTAATATAGCAGATAGCTCCTCCCAAAATCTGTCCATCCGCCAAAATTCTATAGCAAGTTCTTAATTTTCACCATAATTCTATCATATATGCGTTATCCGCTTCAATGTACTCTCTTAAAATCGCTCATATATTCATGATAAACTCAGCAGGAGGTATGAAGTTATGAGTGATATCACGATCGCATTGGGTAAAAAAATACGCGCTCTCCGGCAGGCCCGTAATTGGACGCAGGAGCAGCTTGCGGAATACGCAGAACTGCATGTTTCGTACATTGTGCTACTGGAAAAAGGAGCAAATCGCGCCACGATTGAAACCCTCGAAAAACTCGCAAAAGCTTTTGGCATTTCCATCTCTGATTTGGTTCAGTCGCTGGACGGCGCGCGGGATGATCCGATTCAAAAACAGATGCGCGATCTGATGGAGGATTTCATCCAGAAAATTGACGCCATCTACCGGCAGTAACGCGTTCCTTAGCAGCCGGTAAGTGTCCATTTGTATCGTATCCTGTTCTTCGTTTGATTTGTTATGCTGGCAGCTTAATAGCAAAAAATAACCGATGCCGCGGCATCGGTTATTTTTGTAAGCGTCACATCGAAGCTAAAATTTTGCGGATCTGCAATGCAATCTTCTGTACCTGCGCCTGCGTCTGTTCGGCCTCCTTCGCTCTCTCCGCCTCTTTCGCACAAACATCAAGCAGCTGCTTCAACAGCTCTAACAATTCTGGTGTTAATTCCATTTGACATTCTCCTCATATAATCTTAGATTTCACCATTGAATATAAGCCTAAGCCAGGAAGGAAACTTGATTGGAACGCGGAAGGCCGCCTAAAGCACCAACCTGCTCAAGAAGCTGAATTACACTGTTGCCAATCCCGGTTTCCTGCTGCAGTTCTTCTATGGACAAATATTTCTGTCCTGCACATGTCGCTTCCTCCAGCGCCGCTGCAGCAACTTCTCCAACGCCCTTCACGGCGGTATATGGCAAACGTATTTTCCCCTCCTCAACCGTATATACTTTCGCACGGCTTTTTCCAAGATATACCGGTAGAAATTCAAAACCTCGTTGCAGCATTTCGTTGATTACCTGCAAATTGGCGAGCTGCTCCTCATTCTTGGCATTTTTCTCTTTTCTCGCTATAGTTTCTGCCAAATCCAAATTCCTCTTTGCAGTCTTTGCTCCAGCAATGGCCGATTGGTAGTCAAAATCCATCTGCTTGGACGTAAAAAATGTTGCATAAAAAGCCAAAGGACGATACACCTTAAACCACATCAGCCGAATTGCTGCCATTAAATATGCAACAGCATGCGCCTTGGGGAACATATACTTGATTTTTTTGCAGCTTTCCAAATACCATTCCGGCACATCATGATCGCGCAGCATCTGTTCCGTTTCTGGTGCGAAACCGTTTTGAGCAATTTTCCCCTTGCGGGTCAATTCCATTACTTGAAACGCATCTTTTGGTGCAACCCCTTTTTGAAGCAGGTAAATCATGATACTGTCCCGCGTGCCAATCACGTCTGAAATTGTACAAGTGCCTGCCTTAATCAAATCCTGGGCGTTTCCATTCCAAACATCCGTTCCGTGAGACAATCCAGAGATCTGAATTAAATCTGAAAAGCTTTGAGGCTGCGCCTCTATCAGCATTTCTCTTACAAAGCGGGTGCCTAACTCCGGTATACCAAATGTTCCTGTTTTACTGGAGATCTGTTCCGGTTCAACCCCTAATGCATCGGTGGAAACCAACAACGATATGACGCGCTTATCATTCATTGGCACATCATTCATTTTTATTCCCGTCATGTCCTCCAGATGCTTATACATCGTTGGTACATCATGGCCCAACTCATCCAGCTTCAAAATTGTATCGTGCAAATACTTAAACTCAAAATGTGTGGTAATTAGCCCTTTTTCGGTATCATCAGCCGGATGCTGCACAGGGCAAAAGTCGTACACGTCATATCCTGCCGGAACAACGACCATGCCTCCCGGATGTTGCCCTGTCGTTCGCTTCACTCCAACGCATCCCAATGCAAGCCGGTTTTCTTCTGCGCGGCTTATCACACCCCCTGTCTTTTCCAAATATTTTTTCACATATCCATATGCGGTCTTTTCCTGTAATGCATTGATTGTTCCCGCTTTGAACACATGGTCTTTTCCAAACAGCTCCTCCGTATAACGATGAATCTTGCTCTGAACATCTCCTGAGAAATTCAAATCAATATCCGGCTCCTTATCGCCATTAAAGCCAAGGAACGTTTCGAACGGGATATCATGGCCATCAACTATGCATTTTGTACCACAGCGCGGGCAATTACGGTCCGGGAGGTCGAATCCATCCGCAACAGAACCATCCGTATAGAACTGGCTCCACTGACATTTCGGGCATAAATAGTGCGGCGGCAAGCTGTTCACCTCAGATATTCCAGCAAAATGTGCAACCGCTGATGAGCCGACCGAGCCTCTTGACCCCACTAAATACCCGTACTCTTCACTTTTCTTTACCAGCTTCTGTGCGATTACATACAGGACAGCAAAGCCATGCTTGATAATCGCATCCAATTCCCGCTCCAGACGGTTTTCAACAATTTCCGGCAAGATTTCTCCGTATCGCGATCTCGCATTCTCCAAAGTATCTTCACGCAGCGATTCTTCTGCCCCCTCAATCGATGGGGGATAAAGGCCTTTGGGAATGGCACGTATACCGGGTTCAATTTGTTCTGCAATCTGATTTGGATTTTTTACCACCAGCTCATATGCCTTTTCCGGGGAAAGATAGCTGAATTGAGCCAGCATGTCCTCTGTGGTACGAAAATATAAGGGCGCCTGCTCTTCAATTTCCGCATCGTTCATATAGGACTGCAGTACGGTCCTGTACAGGGCGTCCTCCGGCTCTTGAAAATGCACATCCCCTGTGGCAACTACGGGCTTTTGCATTTTTTCTCCCAATTCAATGATTGTCCTGTTAAAGCGCTGTAAATCTTCGGTTGTATTCGCAATCCCCTTACGCAGCATAAATTTATTGTTTCCCAATGGCTGCACTTCCAAATAGTCATAAAACTCTGCAATCCCCTCCAATTCCTGGGTTTCTCGCCCCTCTACAACGGCTCGGAACAATTCGCCTGCTTCGCATGCCGAACCAATCAAAAGTCCTTCACGATATTTTTTCAATACGCTTCTGTAAATGAGCGGCCTTTTGAAAAAGTGGTTCAAGTGTGCATCCGAGACCAGACGATATAAATTCTTTAGCCCAACTTTGTTTTTTACAAGGATTACCAGATGGAAAGGATGATTCCGGTTCGCAGCCGAAGCATTCGATACCAGCTCATTCATGCTTTCGACTGTTGACACCTCACTCGACAGATCATGCAATACTTTACAAAAGATTTCAGCCAGCGCTCGTGCATCATCAGTTGCACGGTGATGATCAAAGCTTGCAATCGCCAAATGCTTTCCCACTGTATCCAGCTTATAATTGGGCAGGCCAGGATAAAGCGCCTGTACCAACGGAAGAGTATCGATGTATCCATTGTCGCAATTTCGACCGGCACGACGAGCGGCATTTCTCAAAAACAGCATATCAAAATGATGTGCATTGTGTGCTACAAGAAGTTGGTCGTCAACCCAATCCATGAAGTTCTGTACTGCTTCTTTTTCCGAAGGTGCATCACCTACCATGGCTGGTGTAATCCCCGTCAAATTCTGTATTTCTATCGGGATATCTCCAATGGGTTTTACAAATGTTTTATAGCGGTCTATCACTTTTCCTCTTTCAACGCGTACTGCCCCGATTTCAATGATTTCGCAGGTCTGTGGAGATAAACCAGTTGTTTCCAGATCAAACACCACAAACGGCTGTTCCAAGCTTCCTCGTCCCCCATGATATACAATTGGAACATAGTCATTGACAAGATAGGCTTCGCAGCCATAGATCAGTTTAAAATTCGGGTCTTCTTTCTGGATTTTTTCCGCTTCCAGCATTGCTTCCGGAAAGCCTTGAACTACCCCATGATCTGTGATCGCCACTGCACGGTGTCCCCATCGATGAGCGAGGCGGACGATTCCTGCCGGATCACACAATCCATCCTGGCTTGACATTCGGGTATGTAAATGCAGTTCTACACGCTTTTCCGGAGCGTCATCCATACGCTCTTTTAATTTTACTTTCAAAGCGTTTTTAGGCATAAATACAGCGGATTCCTCATATCGTCCCCACACATATCTTCCGCTTATAATCAGCGTATCTCCAAGCTTGACATGATCCCATTTTTCGTATTTTTGCTGGTCTTGCCGATATATTTTTATTTGTACTGATTCTGTCTGATCGGTAAGATAGATGTAGCGGAAGTTCCTTTTTTCCTCGTCCAATTTAAAAACCGTTCCGCATAATACGACCAATTGTTTTTCGTCTGGTTCCAATTTATAGATTTTGCTTATTTTCTTAGGTTGAAACAGATGCCCGCAGATGACTTCCGGCGGCACATCCTCCAAGTCAAGCCCTGGAACTTGAAAATGTATTTTCTTTACTGGAAAGGCTGCCCGAAATACTTTCTGGGGATTTCGTTGCACTATATCGTCCATGCACAATGGATCACTTTCTAAATTCACTGTATAGTCTGTCCCCAAGCGCTCTTTTATAAGCAGCTGCAAAAGCAATGGAAATTGACACTGTTTCAACAATTCTGCACTCTGCTTTAATTTTATTTGAATCGTATCTTTTTCTATTGTGACCTTGGCCCCATTCAGGAAACCTCGAACGGGAATGCCTCGAACAGGAACGCTTTGCTTTTTGTCCCGCTGTTCGTGTTTTTCCAAAAGGTCTATAGGAAGCTGCCTCTTAACGATATCTGAAACTATATCCTCGCATTGTAGTTCTTCACAGAGTTTCAACACTTGTTCTGCATCGATTTGCTTTGATAAAATGTAGTAGTGCAGCTTCAATCCAACTTTCGGAAAAATAAGTTTGAACTGTTCAATCAACCATTTTTGCAGAGAAATTGATAAGGGCTGTTCGCTTTGCAGAAAAATATCAATCTCATTGATGGCCGGCTCATCCTCTTGCCGTCCTAAATTTTTCTGTCCACTTCTTCTTACTTTCAGCTTTATGAGCTTGACTCTTTCCAAAATATTTTCATAAGGGCAATCCAAAAATAATGCTGGAAAAAGGTTAACCAAAAATTCATTACCGTCCATTATCGCTAATCCTCATCATCTTGAAATTCAACACTAATCACTTGGCATTCTGTCATCTTCAAATATTCTTCCATTGAATACCTAGCCCCCATAAAAACATTCATTCCTTCAAAAACCGTTTTTTCTGATGGCAACTCAAAGCGAGACAGATTCCTACAATTTTTAAATGCCCCGGCTTCAATCCTCTCAATCGTCCTCGGCAAAACAATGCTCTTTAAACATTCGTGATTACAAAATGCATTTTTCCCAATCACCTTCACTGGATAGCCGTCAATTTTTTCCGGAATGCGAAGTCTATGAATATCCTTTGCACAGCCTGTAACGACAACATGATCCTGTTCGATTTTGTATTTCAGCGATTTCATAATCTGTTCCGTCCTTTGTATCTATCTCATGATTTCAATTATAAATAAGCGCATGGACACACTTCTGTCCATGCGCTTATTTTTCATCCATATTTTTGATTTTCTGTGTACGTGATGTCCATTACATTTCAAATCACATACAGCTCGCAGGAATTTCTTTTCTCATTGAATCCTCCTTATAGGATCGATCTCTGTGCACATTCAAATCGCGCTCCCCCCTGCAATATTTTTCTTATATCTCTGCTGGCGTGATTTCAAACGATCTATTGCCCGGCGTTTACCAAACGATAAAAAGTGCTCTTGCTCACCCCCATCTTCCGCATGGCTTGCGTAGCGGTCAGATTGCCTTTACGGTATTCCTCTAAAACAGGCTGAAGCGCCGTTCGGTCGATGGGCTTGCGGCCCTTGTATTTGCCCTTCTGCTTTGCCAGAGCAATCCCTTCTCTCTGACGCTGAAGAATATACTCCCGTTCCAGCTCCGCCACCGCTCCAAACACCGTCAGCATGAATTTTCCCGTGGGCGTGGTCGTATCAATGGCTTCCTTTTTACTGACGAACCCGATGCTTTTGGCATTCAGCTGCTCCATCAACTCAAGTAAATCCCTAGTGTTTCTAGCAAAGCGACTGATACTCTCCACCACAATGGTATCTTCCTGTCGTGCGAACGCCAGCATTCGGTTCAGCTCCGGACGGTCCGTATTTTTTCCGCTGGCCCTGTCCACAAATACTTTTTCAACTCCCAAATCACGCATCAAAACTTCCTGCCGCGCAGCATTCTGCTCGACGGTACTGACGCGGACGTACCCTATCAGCATGATCGGTCCCTCCCAAAATGTATTTGCCGAATACGTATCTTTCAAATTGTAAAAAAGAAAGCCCAGTCTCAGGGCTTTCTTTCGTGCTTTCAGTATTCCATTTGAGCATATGCTGCTTCCATAAGCGCACTGTAAAACATTTCAGGAGTGTTCAGCATTTCCTCGATCTCCTCTTCGCAAAACCCCTCCTCCAGCAGCATGAGAACATCTTCTTCCAGAAATCCCATATTGCAGGCTGTCTCCAGCAAGTCATCCAGCGGCGTATGGGGATCATCCGTGCGGTTTCGCTTTGGCACGAAAAGGTAGTAATCACCAAAATTCCACCAGCGCAGACGCTTCTTCAGATTGGATGTATCAAAACGGCTCATCTGCAGCCGTCCGTCCGGGCGGATACAGAGGATATCCCCCTCTGAAAGGCCGATGATCTCTTTGCTGCCGGAAATGAATCCGCAGCGTTTAAGGGCCTCTTTCAGAATGTCAGCTGTGCTGGCGTAACCGATCAGGCCGTTTTCAAAGCGGTAAATGCACAGCGGGCTGTTCCCCTTGATGAGATACAAATTGTTGAACTGATCCAGGACGGTTAGGGTAAATGTTCCTTCCAGCAGAGACGCGGCATTTCCAATGGTTTCTGCGTCCAGCCGTCCATCCTGCTCCAATAATTGTACAGCCACATAGCTGTCTGTTTGGATGTTTGCCTTTGGCAGGTGATACCGCTTTTTCAGTTCATCATCGTTGTGGAGCACGCCGTTATGTGCCAGAGCAAAGCGCGTCTGTCCGCATACACCGGGAAACGGGTGATTGTTGGCATTGAATGCGCCGTTGCCCTGTGTCGTCATCCGGGTATGGCCCATTACGGCAGTCGTATGTGCCGGGACAAGCCAGGTCATCGCATGGGCGGGTTTTGGCCGCTTGTAAATGCGTAGATTCTGCCCCTGTACATATGCGATACCGGAGGCATCTGTCCCGCGCTGCTCGCTTGCTATGCCGAGAGCGGTTGTCAGACGGCGCATTTGTTTCTGCGTCAGTGTATGCCTGGGGTCACTGAAGCCAAATAATCCGCACATCGCTCACACCTCGCCTTCCGCAGAAACCGGCTCGTTGATATACAGCCGTCGCTCCTTCAGATACTGCACTAACTCGGGATACTGCGCAGGATCAATGCCGAGCATGATATCGCTCCAGGACAGCGCCTGCAGCTGTTCCTCAGACAAAGAAATCGCCACGCTGCACAGTTTTTCAACAAGCTGCAGCGTGGCGATCAAAGTATTGTATTTCAGTGTTCCTCGGAAAATGCGAAATTCGATGGTATCGGCGTTGGTGAGGTTGATGCAGTTATACCGGCCCTGATACGATTTCTTGGCGTGTTCCATGATCTCACGCCCGGTATCCTTGTACCCGTATCTTGTGGCCCACTGATTAACCTGGCGCTGCGTTCGCCGGGAGAAGCGAAGCAGTTCCTGCCAAAAACGTTCAAACAGGTACAGGACATGACCAATCTTTTCTTCCTGCTGATCTGGCGTATCACCAAAGAACGTGCGGTTTACGTGGACATGCAGGCCGCAGGTCGAGCTCTGGTGGGAACAGTAGCCAAGCTCTTTGAATTTTTCAAGCGTTTCTTTCCACGGAACCTCATGCATGTGGACCTCCAGTGTACAGGGATGGGTGACAAGCTCCATACCGTCGTTGAGGCTGCCGTCGGATTTAATATATCCATACTCGCCCGAACGGTTGAAAATATCGAGGGCCTTTCGGGCATTTTCAGAATACTTTCCGCCATCGTCCACCTCCAGTTCAACACCCATGTACATGGGTGCGTCTCCGTGAAAAATCGGTACGGGCTTATACGAATAGCAGTGGATTGCTTCGCCGCATTCGTGGTAACAATCCGAACAGTAGGGTGTTTCCTCGCCTTCATCGTCTTCTTGATAGTACGCAGCGGAAAAAGCGATCAGACGGTTGCATAGGCTGCAATGCGTGTAATGCGAGTCATAGCAAGATTCGCACAGGGGAATATCGCTGTCTCCAAAATCATCTTCCCGCCAGATCCTCTCACCGCAGTAGCTGCATACCACGGTATCTGTTTCAGCACAGGACGGACAGACGGCTTCGTCGCCCACATACAGGACTTCTTCCGGGCGGAGCTCTGCTCCACATTCGGTACATACAATTTGGCTCATTTTTCCTACTCCTTTTTGTTTTTGAGAAAACAGTCGGAAGCGGCCATCAGGACGGCAACCGCGAAGGTCAGCGCCGCCTCGATGACCGCCTTGTTCAGGGCAGGAATATCTTTTTTACGAACATATTCATTCCTCCTTTCCTATCTTCAGAAAAATGATATATGTTTCAGATCTGCGTGGTTGCGGGAGTCAGCCGGAGCGTCAGCAACGTAGCTACCAAGTAGCCACATTATTGACAAAACGAAATCAATCGGGGTATACTATTCTTGAGATCAGGAGGTGATCCGAATGAAAAATGTTGTTTCAGCTCCGAAGACGGATATGTTTCGGATTCGAATCAATCCCGAACTACGCCAGCAACTTGAAGAGGTGTATGGAAAAAACGGACTCACCCTGACAGATGCGGTCAATGTGTTTTTTCAACAATCTCTGAATGCCGGTGGATTTCCTTTCACTGTGAACGAAAACAACGCCGAGATCATAAAAGGAAAGGCGATGGCCCGTCTGATGAAAGAGCTGGCGGCAGCGCAGAATGATCCTGTCACGCATTCCGAAGAAGATGTCTATGCCATGTTCGGAGTAGAAAAATGAAAGTTGTATACAAACATCTGGCTGTAGTGGATCTTCAGAGAACACAGGAATACATCGAAACGAAGCTCGGCAATCCCAAAGCGGCGCGAAAGCTGATTTCATCCATTTTGCATGCAGTGTCTCTGTTGCAGGACAATCCGGCGATGGGGATTGCCCTGGAAGCGAAATTCGGAATTGAATCTTCCATTCGCTTTTTTGTCGTTGCGAAGCAGCTGGTTTTTTATGAAATCACGGACGAAGACACATTGACCGTACTGCGGGTATTGGATGGACGTCAGGATTATCTTTCGATTCTTTTCGGCTGAAGAGTGCCCTATCCGTCATACAGGATGCTTTTTGATGAAGTCGATCAGATCCTTTCTGTAAATTTTCCAGCTTCCGCCTACTTTGCATGCTGGTAACCTGCCGCTTTGCAGCAGTCTGTAAACTGTGTTCGGATGCAGATCCAGCAATTCACTGACATCGGACGGACGAAGAACGATGCAGGCATCTTCCAACTCGTCCTCGATTGCATTCTGCTCCATTGAATCAAAGAAACGCATGATGAATCACTCCTTGTAAAAATAGTGAGAATTGCGCATTACTGTGCTGTTTCACAAATTTCCACCAATTTTATCAATCACAAGACAAAATAAAATCGGCTGAATTCCCCACATGCCTGTATACAGGCGCTGGAGAATTTTCAGCCGATTTTTTATAGTGTTCAAAAGACAGACAGACAACAAAAAACAGATCTTGTTTGCTAAAAAGTTTTATCCTATGGAAATATTTGATTTTGGAACGCCAATTCGAAAAATCATTGTCTGTCTGTCTAGAATATTCATTCATTCATCATAGATGGACGAATGGGTTTGTATATTGCATCGTCAGTACAGGACTCCGCTTTATCCTTTCCAAGCAAATTGATAAACTCATAAATATCATCGTACGGTTCAAAGCTTCGCATTTGATCTATGTTAATGTGAGATTGGCACAAGCAATTATAAATCCAATCGATGATGTTATTGATGCATATGACATCATCGATGAATGCCAGTATCCTATATTTCATCATTGTAAATTTTGTTTTCAGGCCACTACACAACAACTCAAAAGGATATTGGACGTGTGTGTATGAAACCGGCTGACCATCGGCATATCCGGTAAATGAGACAGAACCGCCCTGCATCCCAAAACCTATCTGACAGCAGGAGTTTGAAATGCCCGTATGGAAAAGGAGATCAACCGCTCCAGAAAGTTGATTGAATGCATTTAATGCAACAGCACGGTTGAATTCAATTACAGATGAAATATTTGTTTCAGCTGTAGGTTGAAGCAAGCAAAACAGCTTCCAAAAATTCATGAAATTGCTCGGTTGCTCAGTAATGCGGCTATAAATGTCTCCACCGTACTGTGAAAAGAAACTGATTTTGTCTTGGAAAAATGGAACACGCGTCTTTTTAGAAAATTTTGTATGATTGAGTAATTTTCCTTCATCGCTACAGTCTACGTTGATCGCCCCCGTTTCGTCAATTTCAATATGCGCCAAACTTGTTTTGGTTTCAAATTGTTCTCTGGTGATTTGGACTTGTAAATCGAGCCGATCGGCTACAGGAATATCACAATGGATATAATTGGAAGCAAGGCCGCCTGAAATTTGACTTTTTGCTGTATATGGGACATTGAAGTAATTTAAAAACTCAACTTGTATATCTGCTATTTCAGAAGATGTATTTTGAAATACAGCCAATAGCTGACACTCTAGTGCATGCCATCGGGAAATCCGTTCTTCTCCTTTTTTATCGTCAAGAAGAGGAGTGAGAATACTTAATTCCATTCGATTGAGAACTGCCTGCATTTTTTGTGGATCGGAAAAGTCTTTTGGGAGCTTTTTTATAAATTCACTTGAACTAGCTGCCTGAAAATCCATATATGGTGCGACATCTTTCCAAGTTAAGAGGAGATTTTGGGGGTGATGTAATAAGTACAACAAAATAGACGGGGAATATTCCAAGTTGCGCCAAAGTGGCCAAGAAGTGTTCTTCAAAAGAGATGATGTGTTATTTTTGTAAAGATAAGGAAGGTATGAAGTGAGCGCAACACCAGCAATTCGATTTTGTGCAATGGAATCTTTTTTGCTCGCTTGTTGGAACGGAATAATTTTTTGCGTAGCTTCTATACACTCTTTGGATGTTAGTCTGCTGAAAATGTAGTTTATGGCATCTTTAGCCGGAACGGCTTTTGGATGATTGGAAAGATAGCGAGTAACCGCATCGTCGATCATTGCATCTAGCAAATCGTCATATTGTGAAGAAAAGTAGGATTCAATTGGCTCTGTAGGAGATATCGGATTGTGTACTTGATAAAAGGGAGATTTTCCTATCGTTTCAAAGAATGCAAGAAATGTTGGGTCTAGACTCAACCATTTAGCTCGTTCAGATTCTTTTTGTATCCTTCGTTTTTCCTCATTGCGATAGGCAGGATGAGCCTTATGGACGGCAACGACGAATTGTCCTGAATATCGGATGCCAGACTTTATATAAGTAAGACTAGTATTTGCCAGGATTAACAGACGCAGCAAATCACAAGCGGCCAATGGAAGCGATTGGCGGATTTTTTGATGAAGGTTGGATAAAGATAGATTTGAGACATCGCATAAATCTGTTGCGGAAAATTTTGAATTACCAACGGCTTCTTCTGCTTTCTTCCATTTTTGTGCAAATATGCTATTGTAGTTTTCGCGCCGAAATTTTTTAAATGAGTTCGATTGCATTTGTCAGGCCCCACTTTTCATATGTTTCGAAACTAAAAATTTTTAAAATCGAAAAACACAAGCGATAAGGTCCAAATGATGTAATTGGCAATGTTAAACACAACATATGGTATATTTATGAGATGCCAATCCCGATGGGATGTGGTTTAATAATTGGCGTAGGCGGTGCACCGCCTACGCCAATTATTTTTTTAGGAGGAAAAATCTATGGACTCACTATCGAACAAACTGAACAGCGCCCTGCTCTCGAACCAGGCCAACGTTGCCGCCATCGTTCCGTTGGCAGGCTACTTGAGCTTCTTCTCACAGGGGCGAAATGCCCCCGTTCTGAGGTTGGAAGCACTTTTCCTAGGTGCAGCCGGTCAAAAATACACGTTCAGCTACTCGGCTCAGAAAAACATGGTTCCGCACTTCTCGAGCGGGTTATTGATTGACTACCGAAAGCCTCACAAGGTAGATCTGGTTTTGGAGGATGAAGACGGCAACACGCTGCTGGACACCGAAAAAAAGGATCTGCTTGGTGTAGTTTGCTTCCAGGTTCAAACTTCACTGGATCATCCAAATCGCATCACAACCTGCCTGGCGGTAGTAGACCCCGGACAGAATGGAATTTGGCTGGCCAGCTCCAATAAGCTTCTTGCCAATCTGGGCGCGGCCTTAATCAGTCAGATTAAAGCGACAATTCCGCCAGAAGAGCAAGCGATTTCTGCTACACCGTTTCCACCCGTTCCAAATGTAAGCGAGGAGGCGGATTACGATGATCAAGATTTCTGAGATGGCACAAAAACGGCCACTCGGTTTACGATGCGGCTTTGATGAATTACCACGCCGAGTGGACATGAGCGGAGCCGTCTACTGCGGCTGGGAGATGATGCGTGCCCACCGCAAAAGAGGGGCTAATATTACGCCGACTTTCCATGCAGTGTCCTTAGACGATGCTGGAAAATCGCCGGACATACGAGTTGTTTTGAGTTCTCGCAGAAACGAGCCGGATCAGATCAACCTGAACGAAACCCAGTACCCGATTGGCGAGCATCTGGGCTTCAGTCAGCGGCCCGTGCAGCAGCAAAGTTTTGTTCAGCAAGTGCGGTCGAAACAGGCTGTCGGCCTCTCCCCTGGAGATGCTTGGCAGGAGCTGGCCAAGAACAAGCGCACACAGGCGGTTTATCAGGCAGCGAAGCTTGTCAAGCAGAACCTGCAGCTGTGCATTCGTGATGGACGCCTGTACTCGTATTCATCGCCGCTGTGGAAGCCGATCGATCAACATAGCCTTTTTGCGCAGATGCGCTCACGATGCCCCGATGGAGAGCGCATCTACAGTATGCTGAGCAACAGCGACCAAAGTACTTTGGTGCGATCGCTTTTGGAAGATGCTGAACTAATGCGCGCACAAGAAGCTCAGGAGCCGAACACGCGTTTCCTTTGTCTGGACGATGGTATCTACGATATCGAAGAGCAGACGATACGGGAAGCGTCACCAGGATGGTTCTTTACATCTGCCCTTCCGATTACAATCGAAGACATCCGAAATCCAATCAACCACGGTGTGTTCGATCAATTTCTGGACAACTGTACGGGCGGCCTTTCTCAGGTCCGTCAGCGACTTCTAGAAGTGATCGGTGCGCTTATTTCGAATGACATGCCGCGGAATTTCTATGTGTTTCAAGGGAGAACAAGCACTGGAAAATCCGTGGCGGGCGACCTGATTCGCGGTGCTCTGCTGGGAGAGTCTGCATGTCTGGCGCTCAATTCACCCACACAGCTCCGAGAAAACCATATATCCGGCAGCATGGTCGACAAAAAGCTGCTGTTTTGCATGGATCTCCCGGATGGCCGCTTTGACCCTGCCACAGTAGGTATTCTGAAGCAGCTCACCGGTGACCCGAACAATATGACCGCCAACCAGAAGCATGTTCAACAGCGCAGCTTTAAGAGCCACTGCAAAGTTCTGTTCTCCTCGAATTTTTCCATTCGTTTGCGCTCAGGAAAACAGGATGAGGCGTTTTTTGACCGGATGGTCTCCGTTCCGTTCTTTAACACGGTGCCGAAGGCTCAGCGGGATATCAACCTGTTGGAAAAGCTGAAGGCGGAACGCGGCTATATTTTCTTGCTGGCGATGAGAGCGCTGCGCGATCTTCGAAGCAACAATTTCGTCTTCACCGAGATTGAGCAGGAGATTATTGACTCCGCATGTCCAGTAAGCGCAAACGCGCCGCTGAACGAACAGCAGGAATTGGCCCTGCATCAGTTTGTGACACAGTGCTGTGTTATAAAGCCGGAAGCAGAAGTCCTTTGCGCAGAGCTACACCAGGCATACCGTCAATTCTGCATTCGAATTGGCAGCACAGCGTTGACCAACACTGCATTCGGAAGCAAATTGCGCAGGCTGTACCCGTCGCTGGGGGATTGCCGTCACACTATTAATGGAAAACAGCAGCGATTCGTGACTGGCCTTTCGCTGCTGGATAGCTCCCAAGGATTGCCGTGATTGGCTCCCGTGAAAACATATATCATATAGGAGAGTGGAACTAATGTCAAACTATACAAAACTCGATGAGTTACCGCTGGTTTTGGATGCGAAAGATGTGGCGGACATTCTGGGGATTTCCCTGACCGCAGCCTATCGTCTGTTTGATCGGAAGGATTTCCCGGCCATCCGCACCGGTATGCGCAGGAAGCTGGTCAGCCGTGAGGCTTTTTTCGACTGGCTGAAGCAACAGCAACAATGATCTGACCAATAAAGAATAAAAAGGAAGGAGGTGGGCGCTGTGGCGCGCAGACTAAATGGCGAAGGTACGATTCGTCAGCGAAAAGACGGCCTTTATGAGGTTCGGATTACTTCGAAGCCCGATCCGGCGACGGGTAAGAAACAACGAATCTCCCGGTATGCCAAAACACGCGAACAAGCGTTGAAATTACGCAGCGAGCTGCAGCTGCAATACGGCAGCAACGCTGCGGTGCCCACTTCCCTGACGTTGGGAGAATGGCTGCCGAATTGGCTGGAACTCTACGCCCGCCCGAGTGTGCGGCACAGTACTTATGTTTCGTACGAAGGGTATGTGCGCAAACATCTTGTCCCCGCTTTGGGGGCTGTACCGCTGGACAAGCTCGTTCCGGCAGATCTTCAACGGTTCTACCTTCGTAAACTTCAGGAAGATCGCTTGGCACCAAAAACCATTTCCAATTTGCACGCTTGTCTTCATCGGGCCTTACAGCAGGCGGTGAAGGAGCAAATGATTCCGTCCAATCCCTGCGATGCAGTCGATCTTCCGCGCAAGGAAGCAGTGGAAATCTCCGTTTTGACACGAGAACAGCAAGTAAAGCTGATGCAGGAGAGCTACCGTCACCGCTATGGTGTTTTCATTCGTTTGGCGTTATCGACCGGCATGCGAATCGGGGAAATCGTCGGTCTCCGCTGGGATGATATCGATTTTACCAACCGTATTCTGTTCGTGCGTTCTACGCTGAATCGTCTGCCCACAGTAGACGGAGAAAGCAAAACGCAGCTGTTCGTCGGTTCGCCAAAGACAAAGAACGGCAGACGTTCGATCCCGCTTTTTGATGCCATTATATCGGATTTGGCAGACTGGCGCAAGACGCAGGAAGCCGACGCGCAGCTGGCACAAAGCGCCTATGAAAACACGGGATATGTAGTGACGAACGAGTTCGGCAAGCCGATCGAGCCGCGCACATTCCGGGATCACTATATCCGGATCTTGAAAGCGGCCGGGCTTCCTCACTTCACGTTTCACGCGCTTCGCCATACCTTTGCCACGAGGGCAATTGAGCAGGGAATGGACGTCAAAGCACTCTCCAAGATTCTGGGCCATGCCAACGTCGGATTTACATTGGATACATACGCCCATCTGCTGGATGACCACAAGCGGGAAAGTATGATGCTGATGCAGGAACTGTACCCGCAGCCGGCTACACAAAAGCCGGAAGGAAAGCTGATTTATCTTCCGTTTACTGCTCGCAATATTGCAAAAGAATAACGCGCCGAAGAAATTCGGCGCGTTAATTTTTTATATGTAGAATTGGGGAAATATGGCGGAAGGCCTGCGCGATGTATGAAACTCGAGAAGCATTGAAATTTGTTTGCAGAGAGAGCAAGAGCAGTAAATACACAACGTTATGTTGATAATGGCTTGATTGTTGTGTATAATAGAAATGGGTGATGAAATTGAATTTAATGATAACCACCATCCTGAAGGAAAAAGAACGCGTTGATCGGATGCTGGAGAAATATCAAGAAGAATTGAAAAAGCTCCCCAAAGGAACGATTTCTGAAAAGAAAGCCGGACAATCCACCTACTTTTATTTGAAATACCGTGATGGGAAAAAGGTGATCTCTCGATACATCCCCCAAAAGGATGCGGAGGATATTCGAAAACAGGTGGAAAAACGCAGACATATCGAAATGATGATTCGATCTTTGCGGAAAGAACGTGCGATTGCAGAGCAAGCATTGGAGGGGCATATATGATTTTATATCATGGCAGCAATGTGATTGTGGATAAGCCTAAACTCATTCAGCAAAACCGCTTTCTGGATTTTGGTTTTGGCTTTTATACAACAACGAACAAAATCCAGGCAGCCAGCTTTGCCGATAAAGTCACGAAGCGGCGAAGATCCGGTCAAAGGGCAGTAAGCATCTACGAAATCGACGAGGCTGTTGCTTTTTCAGAATGTTCGATTCTTCGCTTTGCTGAACCGAATGAAGCGTGGCTGGATTTTGTATCCGACAACCGTTCCGGTAATTATGAGGGGGAATCCTATGATTTCATCTTTGGGCCGGTGGCCAATGATGATGTGTACCGGACATTCACGCTCTATACTGCTGGAGTGCTGACGAAAGAGCAGACATTGGATCAGCTTAAAATCAAGAAGCTGTATAATCAGTTGGTATTGACTTCGGAGAAGGCTCTGGCCTATTTACACTTTGTCGGCACAGTACCAGAGGAGGAATTTTGATGGCGGATAAAAAATTTGAAGCAATTTTGACTCTGCTTGTTCCGCAGGTTATCAATCTGATTTGTGAAAACTATCCGTTGGATGAAATGACAGCATCAAAAGAGTTTTACGAATCGAAAGTTTATTCCCTGTTGGAGCAGGAAGATACGAAGCTGTGGCATTTCAGTCCTCTTACTCTGTTCAATATGTTTGACGAAGAAAGAACGACAGGAGATTTTCAAATGCCGGAGGAGGCGTAATGATGAGCAGGCAGGGCGATTTTCTCATTTATTGTGTGGAAACCTATAAAAGCGCAAAGAACCTGACGGGGAAACAGGTGGCCGATCTTTTCACCCGTTATCGGGTGTGGGAGTATGTGTACTCCTGTTTTGAGGCGCTCCATACCACAGGAGCGAACTATATCGTTGAGGATATCGATCTCTATATTGAAGCGAGAAAACCGATTATGGCGTAAAACTATCACTGAGACGGTGCACTCACCAAATTGCATTTGAAAAAACGGTAAAACTACTTTTTATAGTAATGCAATTTATTTCCATCAAACTCCAAGGACAGACGGACAATAAAAATGAAAAAGTAGATAAAAATTTCGCGTTTTACCCCCATTTTTAAACATGTTTCAAAATACTTTTTGAAAGCAGCTGTCCGTCTGTCCTTTCAAAAAGGTTGGATTTTTCCCTTTACGATGGGCTGATGTGAATACTTAACTCATCTCGTATCATTTTATTGTTTCTGGATAGGAGAGAATGATGAAGAAAAAATTTGCTGTTTTTGTATCTGTAGTTGTCCTTGCAGTTGCTGTTGCGGCAGCGACTGCTATTGTTAACAGAAAGCCTACCTTGACCGGAAGAGCAATCGTCAGCAATTCCACGATTTTGATTGCGGATGAGAGTGATATGCCGGTACAGCTGAATCCAAAGACAGAAAAAGTGTTTCAGGATGTTACGATCCATACCGGTGATTTGATTCGAATTACATATGACGGCTATTTTTTGTACAGTTCTCCGGCGCAGACTGTTATCGATAAAATTCAGGTGCTGGAGCGTGGTTCCATTTCAGACGTGCCCGAAAAAGCAATTGAAGTGCTCGATGGCAACTACAAATGGCAGATTGATTGAAGTGTTTCGGTAAGGTGCTACTTAGGGGTAAAATTGGGGTAAAAGAGATAGAAAAGGCACATTTTGCAAAAAGAAAAACAGCGATGAATCTTTCGATTCATCGCTGTTTTTAAGTGGCATGGGTTAACAGAATAGATACATTTGGCAATTCTTGGAAAACCGGCTTTTTTGGAGTAATCAACTGTTACCAAGCATCCTCCGGCCAGATTCTCTGCCAAAACACCTATTCTTTTCATCTAAATTATAGCATGTACAAGGAGAAAACACAACACTTTTACTTCAAGTTATCGTTCTCCACGAGCCCTTTTTTTGCTGGGCTGCTGACTCTGCTTCCACTTCCCTTGGAAGAGTTCTTCGGTAGTACATTCTTCAGGGTAATAGAAGTTTTTTCGCACCCAGCCGTTTTCTTGGTAGACTTCCGTAATGATACGATCGGATAGAACCTCAATAATGATATCCTCTCCGATTGATGTTTTCCCAAGGAGCGGTACAGGGTACTGCTCGTGATTCTTACACAGTTCACGCATCGAGGCCCAATCGCCCGAATCAAAGACCACTTGCTTCAGCACTTCATCCGATATTCGCAATCATCCTTTCCCATCTATGATGTTCTTCATTCAGCAAGATGTAAAGCACATCGGAGGGTCGGGAACTCCATCTGTGATTATTTCCTTAGCCATCTCAAGTACAATCTTTTCTTTGATATAACTGAACTGACACTCTCCGTCTTCATTGATATTTCGTTCCAGCAGCTCCTCGATTTCTTTCAGAAGCTGGCGCAGGGTTTCTGCTTTATTCATTTTGTTTTTCACCTTCTTTTCAGGTGCCGGCCACAATGAAGTCATATAAGGCTCCTGGCTCCTTCAGGCACCATTCTTTTCTCCTGGAATCGCGGATGATGCTACCGACCCATGAGCGCGAACAGATTTGCGGGGAGCTACCTCTGGTTCTTTCAAGATTTCACGCAGGATTTTTTCAAATTCTTTCTGCGATTCAAGGCGTATGATGGCCCACGCTATGTAGTCGTTCTTCTGCCCCGCAGGACAGGTCTGGAGATACGCCCAGGCACGCTGGTGAAGATCCGAATGAGGGTTAGGACGGAAGAGAAACTGCTGCCTTTTCATCGCTGTTCCTCACGGCCCGACATTTGGCCCAAAATCCGTTCATAGCCCTCGGCGTTCACCTTATCGTCCCCGATCAGAAAAGCCCGACAAAGGCCGTCACGTTCGCTCACGTTGCGCATGACGGTCGCGGCACCTCCTCCCATCAGAATCACGGGCAGAGTTCGCAGGTCAAACCCTGCTTCCATTGCCGCCGAAATGAGTCGCTCAGTGTAGAGCCGGCCCTGCCGCTGAATCAGCTTTCGTGCCTCCTCATCCATGCTACAGGGCTTGCCGGCAAGGATCCGTTCCACCTGGGCGTCCGTAACAGACAGGCCGGTATCTCGACGAACCTGCTCCTGGATCTCATCCATGCAGCGGATCATGCCAAGTTCCAGACTGCGGCAGGTGGCTGCATTAGTCTGTTTGTTGATACTTGCTGGATCGATCAGCGAGCAAACAAGGGATCGCCGTATAAACGGTTCAAAAGATGCAGCTTCTGTGCAGAACGTAGTAATACAAACCAGCCCAGACTTTCATTGTCCGTGTTAGATGCCTCACAGAGAGCGCACATATACGGAGGTTACCCAATACAGAAGTGCGTATTTGCCACCGAGAGGCTACAATGCATGATGGATGCCGTTTTTTCAAAATTATAATGCTTCCAACTTTGCAAGCAGATAAATCAGGGAACTGTCATAAAACACAAAATCATCTGCCATTCCGGAATTTTTGGTGTCCACAGCAACTTTGCGCACAACAGCTTGTTCCGGTCTGACCAGAAGCAAAATTTTTACGTTCTGTTCATCCTGCCGAATGGATCGGCAGATTCGGACTGCATGCTCCATCGCTTCCTGATCCACAATATCCAATATCACTACATCGGCATGGAAAATATCGATTCCGACAACAGCCTGGGAGTAAGTGAGCTGGGTTGTCCACAAGAAGTCAATTTCCGGTTTTGATTGAATGGCCACCGACAATCCCTGTCCGAGCATTTTATTGGACGATATAAATAAAAGTGTTTTCATGATGGACACCTTCTATCAAATGCGAACGGTTTTGTATTGCTCCCGTTAGGCGTTCTTCTCCGCCGCACAAATCGCTTCTCCCTCGATCATGCCTTCGGGCTTACGTCCACGGGTCGGCGGCCTTTGGGGTACGCACACCGGTGAGCAGATACTGCTCCCAGAGAAACCATTTTCCATCGCTGCCGCGCTGGCGCAGCTTGATTGGGCGGGGAGCATCTGCGCCGCCGCATGGAATAAAGAGTTTCATATAACCGGACTCTTCACCGGAAACATGGTTGCTTTCAACCCGAATGGTATAGGGCTGTGTGGGGGTATAGTTGTTATCCGGGACGGATCCGGCAAAGTAGGTAAAGGGCAGATAGGTCTTTCCGCCACGAAAACGGTCGTTCAGAAAAGAGATGTCCTGTCCGTTCAAAGGCCGTGGTCCTCGCAGCCAGTTCAGCATCTCCTGACCGATCTGCCGGTCGGCGGCATAGGCACACAGCGCCAGCACGGTCAACGCCGCTGTCTGGAAAGGAGTTTCAAGGGTCGCCTCCGGGAGAGCCTTCATTTGATCAAGGCTCTCCGGAAGGGTTACGAAGGTAAATGTTTCGCTTTTGTTTCCGATCGATGCGGCAGCAGTCATAACGGTATCCATGGCGGATTGCTTCAATTTATCAAAGATGCCCATACAAATTCTCCTTGTATTATAGAGTAGTAGTTATTTGAGCCCCTTGTATTATAGAGTAGTAGTTATTTGAGCCCCTCTCCAAGGGCTGTGCTACACTGTAAGAGATGCTGTGGATCGGTGAAATCCCCCTTTCTTCCGGAAAGTGTTCCGGCCGTGTCGCTTGTTTCATTCTCCGCAGGATGCCTGCCCTGTCCGCTGCAAGTGGTCAGACTCAGGGTCATTGCCATACAGAGCAGCACCGAAAGAAGCCGGCTTTGGATCCAATGCCTCCTTCTCAGAATTTCCCGCTGCGGCCGCTGCCGCCTCCGCCGCTCTCGCTGCAGGTGCTGCCGCCGCTTGAGCTTTCCTTCTGAATTTTGGTGCGCGTCTCGGTGGTATGGGTATACTGATCGTACCGCTCTGTCAGCCGCAATCCGCCTTCCGCGATGTACTCATTGGCTTCCACTTTCTGGCTGACCGTCTTCATACCACGCAAAAGCATGTAGCAGATGATACCGGAAATGATACAGCACACTGCCGTTATGAAGATAATCATGAACAAGTAACTGGCAATCCATACCCACAAAGCCTCACGCACCGGTTCACCGGATTCGGCCTTGGTCAGAAATTCGTCACAGGTATTCAGATAATGGGAAATACCGCCATACCAGTCATCATACCCAAAATCAGTAAGGAAAGTCTCCTCCAGCTTTTTCTGTCCATATGAATTGAAAGCATATTCTGCGTACTCGCCGTAGACGAACATCGCATAGTCCCGCTCCTCCATGCTGAGCAGAACGATAATGCCGTCCCGGTTCGCTCCTATGCCAAGCTCACTGCCGTGATAGAGCTGATAGGTGACCTCATATACACTGCCGTCTCCATAGTCCGTGAAATCATCTACCAGGGCGAAATAGACGCCGCAATGCTGGCGGTTGGAAATGTCCGCAGCCCGGGCCTCCAGATCTTCCCATTCCTCATAGGTGAGAAGGTCGCTGATATCAAATACATACTGCATACCGACACTGCTCGGTTCGGACTCTTCGGGTACCTCCGATGCTGTCGGTGTCTCGGGTGTTTCCGGGACGAGGTTGTCCGGCGGACAGTTTGTAAGGATATACGTCTCCGCCGCCTCGGCCATGTCTTGCACCGCCTGGGTCAGCGCTACGGCGCTCATGGTGATGTCCTCACCGTTCCAGGCCGACTGGGCCATGGAGGGTTCTACCGCAGTGCGGATGACCTCGGCCAGGGCCTGGCTGCTGCCACGCTCTTCACTCAGATTGGCGTAAACGTACCAGCCGTCGGTGGGCATTGCATAGGTGCCCGAATCCTGCTGTTCCATCAGGATGGTCAGTGTAGCGCCTTCCTTGGCCTCGCCATAGCCGTAATCATATCTGGCATAGATTCCTTCGGCGGTATCGGCGAGGCTGTCATAGCTGACCTGAGTCAGTACATCTACCCGAAGATCAATGTCCAGCGTCCGGGAAAGCTCCGGGAGGGTCTCTTCGCCCTGCATGGTCAGCGTAGCTGAGCCCAGTTCATCTGTTTCATCATAAATGACGCCATGGGTCTGCGCGGCAGATACAGGAAGGCAAAGGAATATTGCCAGCATAACCGCCAGCGTCAGAACAGAATATATTTTTTTCATATCTGATCTTCCCTCCTCCTTACATAAATATGAACAGCAAGGAGCCCAGTACAGACAGGGAACCAGCGATGGCGGCAAACAATCCCCAGAACTTTCTCCAATTGACCGGCAGCTCACCTACCAGCTTCCCGGTCTGCCCGTTCATTGCAAAAAGGAAATCCTTTCCGTCCCACTTGGTATTCAGCATCCAGACTGGCATCAGGGCATAATGCACCTTACCTCTTTTCAGGCTGGCTGTTTTCTGCTTAAGGCTACAGGCATTATATCCTGTTACCGTATTACGCAGCACAGCCTCCAGTGTTCCTTCACAGCGCTGATCTGCCCGCTGCCTGCATTGATTTACCGTCACATCAAACTTATCCGCAAGAAAACCGGGAAGATAAGCTGTAGAAAAAGGTTTCAGATCCTGGTAATCATAGGGTTCAATCGAATCCATATAATCATCCGGCATCTTGCTGGAGGCATCCACCGGTATCTTCTCAAAGGAGATGGATCCAGCCCGATAGACGTCATAGTGTTCCGTCTCCGTGATCTCATAGTCGCCGGAGCGGTATGTATGGGAGCGGGTAGCTTCATAACGGGCGTCTCCCTCTGCCTCGCCATCGAACATCCAGAAGGGAAGATAGATGCCCTGAATTTCCTGCAGATGATTTTCTGCGGTAAAGCTTTTGGGCAGGAAGAATTTTCCTTTGTAGTGGTTCTTAAGAGCCTTTACGGCATCTTCTTTGCTCAGCTTGAAGGGAATGATGAAATCCGGCCGGAGCTGTCCGGAAAACTGCCCCGGCACCACGGTGGGGTTGCCGCAGTAAGGGCAGGACGTGGCCGCCGTGTTTTCGTCGCAGATGAGTTCCGCGCCGCAGCTGGGACAGCTGTATGCCTGCATCCCGTCGCCCTCCGCGCCCCAGTCCTCGGAAAAGCCGGTGGTGTCCCACTCTCCGCTATCCGCGGACGGTGTGCGCTGCCCTGCGCCGGTTTTCTCCTCTGCCTGCTGGGCTGCCGCCGCCTTTTCTTCCTTTTCTGCATAGAGCGCCTCAATTTCCGCTACAGTATAACTGGTGCCGCAGTATTCGCATTCCAGCTTGCCGGATTCTCCAACAAAATGGAGTGGACCCGTACATGCCGGGCACTGATAATTGGTTACCTGTACTGGCATCAAAATGCCTCCTTTCCATACCGATGCTGTAAGGCTCCATGCCGGAGCAGACCGGGAACTGCCCGGGATCCACAGAGGATCACCAGTCCGGGCTTTCGGTGAACCAGCTGTCCAGCGTCAGCGTACACGGCTGCGGGTCGTATTGCGGTATAAACGGCAGACGGATGCCGTTAAACCCTGTCCCTATCACCATCTCCTCCCCGCTGGGGCTGATCACAAGGGGATAGGTCTCAGAGATATAGTACGGACCCTCTGTGACGCCATAGTTTTCGCCGCCCACAAGGGACAGTTCGATGGACACATAATTGGGACCGTCCATGACGGATTCAATCGTCCAGAAACCGCTCCACATCTCCTCAAAGAGATCAGAGCCCTCGTACTGCCAATCCAGATTCACTGTTCCGCCGTTCTCATCCTCAGGGAAGAACCACAGATAATAATTTGCAGTGCGGTCCGTATCCCACGCCGCCCCCTGTGTGATCCAGCAGCCCGCCAGCCCGGGCGCATAAACTCCGCTGTAGCCGCTGCTCAGCCACGGTGCAAGTTCTTCAGGAGCCTGCAGCCATCCGTATTCCGTAAAGTCAAAGGAAACCTCGTCTCCGCTTTCTGAGTGACAGGGTACGATATGCCCCATCGCGTCGAGCTGCGGATACCATACGCAGCTGTTGCCCGCGCTGTCCACAATCTGTACCTGAACGTAGGACAGATATGCGTATACATCGTCGCCGCAGGCTGCAAAAATCAGCACCGGATCGCCGGATTCCGAACGGTAAAGGATCTCGAGAACTTCTTCATAATTTGACTTCGGGTCCCACCTTACAAGGTTGATGGACACCGACGCATTTTCATCGAGCGGCAGAAGGCAGTACAGATAGTTGTCGTTCCCAACGACAGTGTGGCCCGCGTCGATTTCCGAAAGAAACGGGTATTCCTCCAGCATTGACCGGTTTGCTTCCGACAACCAGTCTCCCTCAGAAGCTTCTCCGGTATAGCCCAGATAGGCCATACCGAACATCGTCTGCGGAAAATTTATTCTTTTGCGTAACCGGACAAGGGATTGTTGTGCTTCCGCGGAAAATCCCCCCTGCGCCGGTTGCACATCCGCTGTCTCGGATTGGTTTTCCGGTGTTTTTTCATCGGTCCGATTGAGTAATGCTTCTTTTTCGGCGCTGATGGCCGATTTATCTTCTTCCGTTCCTGCTTGCGGTTTTTTTGCACAGGAACACAAAGGCAGCATCATAACCAGTGCCAGCAAAAGCGCGATTATTCGTTTGGGTGTTTTTCTCATAACCGCTCCTTTCAGATTTTTCCGCTCCACAGGATCGCTTACATTCAAATTGCTCCCGCCCCATCGGGGCGGGAGCAATCCCCATTCATATGAGTATATCTCCCACAGCACAAACTGCTCTCAGATCTGAGTTCTGCCTCGTCCGAAAACCCGGTCCGGACCTTCGTCCGTTATCCGATGCTGTCCGGCATGGGCATGTACGTCTCGATCAAAGGCAGATACCAATCGTAATAGTAATAAGGAAGATCTTCCTCAGCCATATCATCCCAGTAGGTTCCCCACGGGCGCAGGAAGATATCATAGGTGAACTCGTCGTCGCCGTTTTCGTAGCAGCCGCTGATGTGGAGCAGCTGCGGGTAATCCACCAGACCCGGGTCGACGATCCAGTCTGCGTGCTCCAGAGGAATATCCGTAAACCATCCGCCTTCGGACGTCATGGTGCCAAACTGGCTGGTTCCGGCTTCATTCAGACTGACCGCGGCCGACGCCATAGGAGCAGCCTTCGTGTAGTCCTCGTCCCAGAGGAGAACGGTGCCCATACCATCCTCGCCAATGTCGATGGTACCGCAAACGTCCCACCACTCGTCATCCATACCCTCGTAATATCCCGAGCAGCCGGTCATTATCCACCAGCCGTACCAGTCGCCGTTCCACCATTCGCGCGGCTGCCAGTCGCTGAATTCATCGGTATCGCTGCCGGATATACCGGCTTTACCGCCGGTACCTTCGGTCTTGCTGCCACCGATAAGCGACGGTGTGCTGCCGCCGGCAGGCGGCGTGCTGCTGCTTTGGCCAGATTCCCGGCTGAGGGTGGTGGGATCGATGGTAAGAGAAGCATTCTTATCCCCCTCCATCTCTTCAAAGCGGATCTCAACCTCGCTGGCCATGTCTGTCAGCACAAAGGCTGTTTTGATCTCAATGGTTTCTCCCGGTGCAACATCCATCATCTGGCTGTCGCTCACCATCTCGTCCGATTCCTCACTGACATAGACTACGGCATACTCCAATTCTTTCTTATTCTGCGCAGGGAATTCGACGATTGATCCGATATATGCGGCGTCCCTCTTGGAGTTGTTCGTGAAATCCAGCGTCAGAACAATCGCGTCATTCCCCGCATAATCCTTCATGATGCATGCGCCCTTGTAGTGCAATTCATAGGCCCCGACCTTAAGCTTATTAGGGTCTTTTGTCTCACCGTCCCCCTTGCCGCAGGCCGTCAGACTGAACAGCATCAGCACCGCAAGGAGCAGACAAAGCAGTTTCGTGCGTTTCATGTTCATCCCTCCTTCTCAGAAGCCGCTGAGTTTGAATGCGACAAGTTCCATCGCGGATTCATCCGCCCGGTCTTCGGTCATCAGAACCAGAATGCTGCCGTCGGACAGCTTCGCTCCTCCGCAGAACCAGGGGTAACTGGTACCGAACAGATCGCTGTCTTCTGCCGCGCCGATATACGTGCCGTCTTTCGTCCAGAGCACCACCTCGCGCATATTCCCGTCCAGAGCAAGATAACCATTTGCCGTCTCTGCGACAAAGGTGATGCTTCCCAGACTGCCGCCGTCGGAATCCGCAAGCGTCAGCTGCAAGTTGCCTGCCGCATCATAAACAAACACATTGTGAGCGCCGCCGTCTACGGCAGAGCCGCTGACATAAATGTGGTTCTCATCCACCAGCAGATAGTGGATAATATCCACCTCTTGGAACACAATGGGCTCTGTTGTTACCGTACCGCCGGAGAGGGTAATCTTCTCACATTCCGGACCGGAGAACCAACTGATGCCCCATGTCCCGGACGGGTGCATGGCCACGTAATCAGGTCCCTCATAGGACGCTGTCTTTGCACCGTCTTTCCAGCTGATCAGCGGTTCCATGAAATTGGAAAGCCAGATCGTTCCGGTGGTATCGGCGAAAATCGTTTCATATTCTGCATCCAGAGCAATGTCTTCTGCAAATTTCAGGGATGTGCCGTCGTAATCGTAGCGTTTCAGCGCTCCATCCACCAGGAGGAAAGCCTGATCTTCGACGACAGCAGCTGCGTGATAAAACGTTTCTTTCGTCACAATGCAATCGGTGATAGGGATCCACTGGCTGTTAACCGTGTAAGTACCCATCATAACGCTGTGCGGCTGGGCGGAGAACGGCTCTCCTTCCCAATGCCATGGGCCATCCTTGTTCCCGATATCCTCCAACTTGATCGTCAGCCCGGAAAGCAGCTTATCCACGCGCTCATCCTCGTACTCACCGACGATCTCGATCAAAACGGTCGCGCCGGCGCCCTCCACGCGGCTGAGATATCGCAGGCAGGGAGAGCCCCAATAGTTGCCTTCTGATTCGAGGCAGTCAATGCCGCCGACTTTGGTAAAATCATAGGCTTGATTGACCGCATATTCGTATTCATCAAAGCCATAACTGGTGAGATAGTCGCGGAAGTCTCGCGGACTTTCAATGGAAACATAAATATCCGCGATGACGACACTACCGTCTTCCCCTTCTTTTGGGATCGACATGCTGATTCTGGAGTAGTCGTCATAATCATTAAAATCGTCTTCCTCGTAGACCCAGCCGTCCGCCTCATCATAAGTAAGATCAAACAGTGTAGCATTGATCGTCGTTCCCGCTACTTTTTCCACAGAGAACGATGCCGGCGCCGGGGCTTCCGATGCTGAACTCTGCTCCGGATGATCCTTTCCACAGGCTGTGAGGATAAGTAACATCAGTGCCGTCAGAAGCAGGCAGAGAAATCTGATTTTTGTCCGTTTCATAATACCCTCCTACAGTTCAATCCGAGATGTGTCAGCTTGCTGATCACCGGTAAACCCAATGAACTCTTCGCTTATGATTGTCTCTTGATGTAGTTGCCGTTCTTGTCGGTGAACTTGCCCATGACAATCTTGATCAGATCAATCAATGTACCGATTCCTAAAAAGCCGAGTGTCAACGTGTAAAGGATGCCTGTTCCGATCTTGCCGACATAATAGCGGTGTACGCCGATGCCGCCGCAGAACAGACAGAGCAGCAGAGTGATCAGCCAGTCCTTGGGCGCTTCCGCTCCCACAGGGACTTCGGGTGCGACATAGTCCGGCACTTCCTCGCCGTTGAGAATCTTTTTTACCGTCTCAGTCACGGCATCAATATAACCGCCGCGCTCCGTGGCAAGGCCGATCGTCGCCCCTTTCACGCCCTTGCGCAGCACGCTGTTTTTATCAACACGCATACCGCCCACGGACGCCGTGTTTTCCGAAATAACGGGCTGAATCCGGATGTGCGTTCCGTCCTTGAGGAAGAGCCAGAGGCCGACATCCAGATTGGGCTCTTTCTCAAACGAGATGCGCTGCCCGGGAACACCGCCCTTGATTTTGAACGGCATCTGGAACGCCGCCGCGCGGGCATTGAGTTTCTCCATAACTTCTTCCAGCGTGGTGGAATAGGAAAGATCAAATTCACGAGGATTGGTTGCAAAAGCAGCCTCTTTCATGCTGTCGGTAAAATTCGCCATCGTACGTTCTCCTTTCTAAATTCAGATGATTGAATCGAAGCGCATTATATTTCAGCGCGGGGATGGTTTCGTCCGTTTTCTCTTTTCAAATGATCAACTGTTGACCGCTCCGCCGCAGAACTCGCAGCAGCCGCTGGCATCCGGGGTAGTGGTCGCACCGCAGTACGGGCAGGTCACCGCCGCCTTGGGGGCTGCGGCAACCGCCGCCTCCTCCCGGGCCTGCTGCCGAACCTGCAGCAGCGCATCCCGGATCTCACGGCCCATCTCCTCATATTGCCGGTATTCCACACTGGAGCGGACCTCTTCCGCGTTGGATGTCAGGGAGCCGCCCCGCATACCGCCAAATCCTCCACGCATGCCGCCGCGGGGTCTGCGCATAGCGTCCGGCCCATCCAGCAGCGTTTCCTCATCATTATCCACGGCACTACTGTTCAGCTGAAACCGGATTTCACTGAAATAAGGGTTGTTGACATTGATCACAATGTAGAAGTTATAGGAATAGGCGTACCGTCTGGGGTTGAAGCTCTTCCGTTCCCCATCCCTATCCGTGTATTCGATCTCCGTTTTGCTCTCGTCGATGTCCAGTTTGCAGCCGGTCACATCGGAGAACGAAAGCACATCCGGATTGGCATCCTCCAGGTTTCTGGCTGAAGTGACCATAAACAAACCGGCATCCTCGTCCAGCAGCACCTTGGTACGCTCGCCCAGCGTGCGAGTGGTGCGGAATGCGGCCACCTTCTGCCGATTTGCCTCCCGGTAGGCCAGCTGTTCCTGAATCTCTGCCACCGTGCTCTGTCGGCGGTCGCTGAACCAGGGGGAGAGCTTGGCCGCGCAGCTTTTGCACAGATTGCCGTCTTCCAGTTTGCGATTGCCAAGCAGCCCGATTTCGCCGCCGCAGACAGAACACTCCTTCTTCTCAAACAATTTCCCAAAGAATCCCATGGTCCTTGCTCCTTTCTCAATCAAACACCGCTGTCGTTCTTCATCTGCACCGCGCCATAGACATACAATCCTGGCAACAGCAGATTGAGAACCAGATTGGTAATGTTGAAAGAACCTTCACTGACAAAGCCGATGATCATGGAGATGAGCGTTAAGACAGCAATGATAACGCCCCACTTGATGCAGGAAGCTGCCTTTTGGGGAGCACTGCAGGCGCCGATTCCCTTAATGCCCGCAATGAGCTGAATCACAGAGGCCACTGTTACAAGGATGGAACTGGCATAAAGCAAACCCGTGCCCTCCGTGCTTTCCGCCAGCACCGCCAAGGCGCTGATACCGAGAATGGCAACTACCCCTGCGATTGCAGCGATCACTCCGCCGATGATCATGAGAATAGATGTCACTTTCAAAATCTTCTGACCTTTCATCTGTAATATCTCCTGCTTTATCAATCGGTTCGTACGTTATAGACGGTTCCATGCTATGGGGCATAGCGGGGAATCTCCCGCCCGATAGGGTCGGCCAGCTCTTTCAGCAGAGCGATCAATGTGTGGATCCGGTCGTCGTTCGGAGTGGAATACCGGATTTTCTGCTCGCCCTCTTCCGTATCCCAGATGAGGGTAATGCTGAATGAATCGTTGCCGTCCACTGCTCCGAACCAGTATCCCAGTCTGCTCCACAGATTGCTCTTGCGCTCCGGCTCCGGTTTCAGCATCGGGTAAAGTTCCATCACAACTTGCTCCACATCAGCCCACTGCTCGGCCGTGACGGGGACGTTCTCTTTGTCGAAGCGCTCATGCCAGCCCACACCCTTGGGAGGCTCCTCGGGGTAATAGAACGCTTCCACGATGGCTTCCGGCGAAAGCCAGATAAAAAAGTCGTTTCGGATGTCCATTCCTCCGGAACAGCTGTACATGACACCGATCAATGTACCGGGCGGCTGGGAGGGATCCGTCTGTATCCGTGAACTGCCCCCTCGCTGCTTTCGACAGAGCGCTCCCGCAAACAGCAGCGTCAGAATCAGAGCGGCAGTGCAAAGCATTGCTGCCCTTTGGCCCTGTTTCATCCCTGTACATCGCCGTCGTCAAACGGGTCTCCGCACTCCGGGCAGAACTTCGGCGGATGGGCAGGGTCGTCAGGCTCCCAGCCGCACTTGTCGCACTTGTACTGGGGCACACCGGCGGGCTTTTTCGCCCCGCACTCAGCGCAGAATTTGCCCTTATTCACCGCGCCGCAGGAACAGGTCCAACCGTCTGCGGCAGGCTTGGGCTTTCCGCACTCAGGGCAGAACTTTCCGGTGACAGTCGCGCCGCAGATGCACTGCCAGCTCTCTGCCGGCTTGGCCTCCGGCTTTTTTCTGCCGCAATTGGGGCAGAAATTGCCGGTGATGCCACCCTGTCCGCAGGAGCAGGTCCAGCCGGTGGGAGCGGCGGGGGCGGCAGGCGCGGAGACCGCGGGCGAAGCAGGCTGAGCCTGCTGCTGCGCACCCATCTGATAGAGGTTCTGTGCGTTCATACCACCCATCTGTCCTGCCATCCCCATTCCCATAAAGGCCATGGCCGGGCCGGCATTGGGGTTGCTTGCCGCCGCCTGCATGGCACCGGCCTGCGCTCCCACCAGATGGGCAGCCGCCCGGGTGGGATCCATAAAGGCCGCGTTGCGCTGCAGCTCTTTGATCATCTGCTCGTCTTCCTCGTTGGCTTTGACGCTGGAGACGCCGAAAGAGACGATCTCGATACCACGCAAGTCGCGCCATCTGGAAGAAAGCTGTTCGTTGAGGGCCTCGGACAGTTCCAGCGTATGCCCTGGGAGTGCGGAGTAACGGATTCCCATTTCCGAAATTTTGGCAAATGCAGGCTGGAGAGCAGTCAGGAGTTCCGTCTTCATCTGTCCGGCAATCTGCTCTGTCCTGAAGTCTTCGGTGACGTTGCCGCAGACATTTTTATAGAAGAGCATGGGATTTTTCAACCGGACGCTGTACTCGCCGAAACAGCGGATGGCGATATCGATATCAATGCCTGCTCTCTGGTCCACTACGCGGAAGGGAACAGGGCTTGGGGTGCCGTACTTGTTACCGGTGAGTTCCTTGGTGTTGAAATAGTAGACGCGCTGGTCCTTGGGAGCCTCGCCGCCGAAGGTGAAACGCTTGCCGATGTTCTGGAACACGCCTTTGATGGATTCTCCTAAATCACCTGTGAAGAGGCTGGGTTCCGTGGACATATCGTAGGTGTACTCACCCGGTTCTGCACACATATCCACAATCTTGCCCTGCTCCACGATGAGCATACACTGACCGTCTGCCACCGCAATGGCAGAGCCATTGGTGATGATATTGTCATCCCCTTTGGTGTTACTGGAACGGCCTGTGACTTTCTTTTTTCCCTTGACAGCCAGTACATCCGCGGGAATCGATTCGCAGTAGAAAAATTCCTTCCACTGATCGGCCATCACGCCGCCGGCAGCTCCGAATGCCGCTTTAATAAGTCCCATACTGTAATCTCCTCTCTTTTTGGTCTGGTTCGTATGTCAGAAACATTCGCCTGCTGAGAAAATAACTGTCTGTATCCGGTGACCGGCCAGAAATACTGAAATTCACTAGAGAGCACTTGCTGTGCCGGCACCGATCCGGCACATCTTCAGAACTCGCCAAGGAATTCTTTTCCACAAGTCTATTTTATCTGCCCCGGCTGGTTTTCACCCTACCCGCAGCGGGTAGTTTTTCGGTCGAAATACAAAAAAGCGGAGCGACAAATGCCGTTCCGCTTGTTATATACGCCGATTTTTTGTGAAAACTTACTGCTTTGCAAAGGTCAGGATCACGTTCTCCATATCCATGACGATGGTCTTGCCGTCATAGGTACAGCTGGCTTCCTCGCCCTCCACGTTCAGGATCAGAGCGTCGCCGTCCAGTTCCCAGGTTCCGCTGTACGCCTCGCCTTCCTCGTCAGCCATGATGCCCATATGCAAAGTGAACTGATAGTCCTCCGTCAGCTCCAGAGTGACATCAAGCTCTCTTCCGTAAATCGCAGACAATTCTTCCGCAGTCATTTCCATGCTGCCGTCCCCCATCTTGGACAGCTCATACGTACCGGCAGGATTCATGCCGCCGCAGGCCGCCAGCATGACCATCATCGCCAGAGCCATCAGGAATGCCAATGCCCGTTTCTTCGTGTTCGTGTTCATAATTTTCTTCCTTTCTTTTGATTCCGTTTTTACCGCAAAGGGCAACTCGATCATCATAACGGTTTCGAAATAACTTCTGTCCGGCTCAAAGGGCCTGCAGACTCGCAATCAAATAATCCAAAGACACATCATAAAATACGAAGTCGTCGATTTCCCCTTTCCGCTTGGCCTCAATGGCCCGATGGACCGCCTCCATCTGTCCCTCAGAGCACATGAGCATCAGATGACAGTGCGGCGTAACCTTCCGCAGCTGTGCGCACAGGGACAGACAAAATCCGATGTCCTGTTCCCCGTCCTCTGCTACCTCCAGCAGCGCCCCGGCGGCTAGGTGAGAACGGATGGCTGTATCCGCATTGTCATAGTCCGGCTCATAGCACAGCCGGAGGTCGGGAGCATCCTGTACCTTGGCCATCAAGCCCTGGGCCAGCGATGCCCGCCGCATGATCAGCAGCACGGTTTTCAGCATCCACACCTCCCTGTGTATCAGACCTTTGACTTTATTGTAGCGTTCTTTTGCCGTCTGCGCCCTACCCGCATCGGGTAGTCTTTTGCCGAAACGGGAAAACCACCGGCTGAGAGCCGGTGGTTTGGGAAGATATGTATGCTCAGTACAGGGGGTTGATCCAGCCGTTGGAGATCATATAGAAGGCCAGATCCACAGCCTTGGAAAAACCGGTCTTGCCCAGCATGTTCACCTTGTGATATTTGACGGTGTTTTCGCTGATGAATAGTTCCTGGGCGATCTCTTTTGTGGTCATGTGTTTGCACATCATACGCAGCACCTCCATCTCCCGGTCGGTAAGAGGAGCCTCCCCTTTGGGCACCGGAATGGTTCTGGGCTCCGGAAAGCGGCTCTCCCCCGCCAGTACCGCCCGGGCAATCTCCAGAAAATCGTTCAGACTCCGGCTCTTGTAGATAAAGCCGTTGGCGCCGGCGGCTTTTGCCCGGGGAATATAGGTGACTTCGTCAAAAGCAGTCATGACGATGATTTTGATCTCGCTATCCGCTTTCCGAATGTTCTCCACCGCCTTCAGCCCGGATGCGCCCCCCTCGGTGCATACATCCATCAGCACCAGATCAGGGTGCAGATGGCGGCAGAAATCCAAAGCGTAGTCGGCGTTGGGCACTTCTCCCACCACAGAGAAATCTCCCGTCGCCGTCAGCGCGGTAATCAGTGATTCCCGCATGGATGCGTGGTCCTCCACGATCAGCACTGTGGTCATGTTTGCTCAGCCTCCTTTGGCACCGATAGTTCGATTCGAAACCGGGGAACAGTATACAGTTCCATGACGCCCCCCAGCTGTGCGATTCGGCGGCGCATCCCGCCGATGCCGCCCCCCTCCCGGATGGGCTTAGCCGGAGGAATGCCGTTGTCCGTGACCGTCATGCGCCAGCAACTGTTCTGAAAAAAGTTAAACTGAATGCGGGTGGCATAGCCGTGACGCACGGCATTGGTGACGCACTCCACTGCGATTTCGGCAAAAGTGTCCGCCACCGCCTCGTCTTTCGGCAGTGCACCTTGAATCTCCACGTCTACCTCCATGCCTCGAAACGTCTCCTGCAGCATCTCCAGACGGCGGACAGGACTGGGCTTCCTGTCCTCCCGCAGCGCTGTGGGGAGACTGTTGGCGAAATCCAGCAGCAGTGTCTCATCGGGTTTCTGGCTCTCGCGCAGAGCACGGAGGAGAAGGCTGATGCGCTGCCCCAACAGATCATGGACCCGATCCTTGCTTCGTGCGATTTCTTCCGCTTCACAGATGGTTCTCAGGTGCTCTATGGTATGGCGCAGCTCTCGCCCGCGCTGTTCCAGTGCCTCATTCTGCCGGGCCAAAAGGGTCACCGCATCCCACTGTGCCGTGACGTCGTCGGCGATGAGCAGGATGCAGGTTCGGCGTCCCATGAGGAGTGAATGGGGCGTGATGCTCCACACGGAATCGTCGGGCAGGCGAAAGACCTGCTGATTTCCCAGCGTCTCCCGGGCACAGTCACCGTGAAGCGTTCCGCACTCCAAAAAGCGCTGAAAGTCCAAGCCATTGCAGAGAGACTGTCCGGTCAGCTGCCGGGCCAGGGTGTTCATCCGATGGTTGCACAGCAGAATATCCCCTTCCGTACGGAAGAGCAATAGCCCGGTGTGCAGAGTGTCGATGGCTGTCTTGATGGATATCGTAGAAATCTGGGTATAGAGTTCCCTGCGGCGAATCAGGCAGATATGCACGCTGCGCACAAGAAAATACAAAAGAGCGGCCAAGAAAAAAAACGGATAGGCGGCGCCGGTGATTTCCTCCGCCAGGGGGAGCAGAACGGCCGTAGCGCCAATCACAAAAAAGGGCCAAATCAGTTCCGTTCCCACAGCGGCGGTCGTCCCCATCACTGCCGTCAACAAAAACACCGTCTGACGGGCAACGCCGTAGGCGCCCGGCATCAGGAACCCACCGTATAATCCATACTGCACCTGCCCCAAAAGGGCGGCGAACAGGAACAACGCCGCCAGAACGGCACACTCCAGCACGTTTTCCGCCCCGCGCCCCCAACCGGCAGGCAGGCGGCGGAAGCTGTATGAAACAGTCAGAGTCTGCATCACAATACACACTGCTGCAACCATAACCAGTGCGGTCAGTATCCATTGGGGAAACCGGTAAAATTCAGCCACAAGATTCACCTCCCCGGGGTACCGTCAGGCAAATTCCGAAGGCGTCATCCAGATCTTTGCAGACAATATGTCCGTCCAAGGCAGTCATTGCTGTTGTCAGATTCGGGGAAAACTGCCACCGTCTTGGATCTCCGCCGGGAAGGAAGCGGAAAGCCATCCGAGTGCCCTCCAGCTCCAGATAACCCATCAGCGGGCCGGCATTCTCCCGCAGCGTCCATGATATGGTTTCAAATGCAAAATCGTAACACATTGCCGCACTGCGGATCTCCAGAGCATCCATTTTCCCACAGCGGATCACCGTTTCCAGGCCTCCATAACGAGCCAGCTCCGCCAGTTCGTCCAGATACATATTCAGTTCATCTCCGGAGAGGGGTTCTACCTGACGGGCCAGGAAAAACAGGTTGCACCTGCGCTTGATGTGGCACAGACACAACGTGATATAAGCGGTCAGATTTCCGGAATCTTTCGCTTCCGGCAGAGTTTCGATGAGACGCGTCAGCGACGCGATTCGGCTCTTCATATCCCGGTCCAGCTGCTCGAACAGAGCCTGCGCGGTCTCCGTAGCCAACAGGCGTTTTTTCACCTCTTCTTCCTCGCGCAGCAGGCAGTTGGCGGCCTCCAAACGGGCCTGCACATCCTGAATTTCCCTGTACAAACGGTTGATTTGGGATAGATCCTCCTGCCACACCGCCATACCTCCGTGAACAGCGATCGCGTGGAACTGGGTGTCTTTGTCCCGCAACAGAGGGTGCTGTATGTCCGTGCGCAGTCTCTTCCAGACAGAACGCGAAATGGGACGGGTGCCGGGAGAGGTCAAAACAGTGCGGCCCTCCTCATCCAGCAGTGTCAAACAGATGGGGGCGCAGGCAAACAAACGCTGATATTGAATATTCACCGGAATCAGTCCCGAATGGAGCACTGTTTCAAAAAACAAAACAGCGAGGATACACACGCACACCGTCGGGTCGCTCTCCCACGCCATCGGCACCCGCTTGATATAGGCGGCAATATAGAGCAGCAGGCCGGTACAGAACAGCAGCGGCAGGATTCGGCCTCTTCGGTAGGGGCTCCGGTGTCCTTTACGAAGCAGATTCCAGAGAGCCGCCAGCAGGAAGAAGAGTGCGAAAACGATCACGAGCCAGAATCCCGGGCCATAATGGTAGTCCGAAGACCAGCTTTCTTCCGGTGTAAAGCGGAATACCAGTTCATGAACGTCGTTGGTCATCACCAGCAGCACCGAAAATACATATACGGCCAAGGGCGGCCACAGAGGACGCAACAGACGCTTTTCCCCTTCCTGCCGATCCACAATCTCCGTCAGATACAGCAGCGCCACAGGCAGGGCCAGCTGAAAGATATAATAACCATACCAGCACAGCCGGCACAGGGGATCTTCTGGCGGCAGCTGGTATTTGAACAGGCGCAGCATCAGCCATCCTATCATGAGCCAGCTCATCACGATAACGACCCTGCGGACGTCCCGGCGAGCCATCCGGTGGGAAACGGTTCCCCTCCATAACAGTATGACGGAAACCATCAGCAAGGCGGATAAAATGTGTTCCCGCATGTCGGCTGTGGTATAGAGCCGCGTGTGGAACACCTGTCTGCGCAGATCGCGGCTGCTGTCTCCGGTGACGGCCAGAAAGCGTTCGTAGTCATCCTCACCCAAAGTGCGGGCGGCCCGGTAATCGACGGGGAAACCCGGCGGTCTCTCTCCGCCCGTCAGGGGAAAACCCGCGGACAGAAGCGCTTTATCCAGTCCCGGCTCCAAGCGCAGCGGAATATCCGAAAGCAGTCCCATTTGATAGGACAGCGTGCCTTCCTTCGGAACAATGATCTCATAGTTTTCTCCGTTTTGGTTCCACGCGGCGGCTTCATAGTCCAGACAAATCAGAATGGGCGCATCCGATCCGTCCAGCTCAAAGCCTCCATTCTCGAAAAGATATTCCAAGAAATCCAGTGCATCCTGCTTTGACGGATCCTTTGGGTTCAGCCCGTAGGACAGGGCACCCATCGCCAGCATATTTCGAATCACCGAGAAGCTGCTCATGCCTACAGGAACTCCGCTCTCCCGCAGACTGTTCCAACCGGTAATGACCACATCCGTCTGTGTGCGATTCACGGCCAGAACCACCGTAGCCGACACATGAGGATACCAATACCGCCCAACGCCCCGGGCTATGGCAGGAATGGCCTGCACATCGAAGCATGCCACAGTATTTCCCTGGGCCACTTCCGCGTAAAGGGTATCCGCCCCGTCCCAGAGCGTATATCCGGAGAGATAGGACTCCAGCACCGTACTGTATACTTCGGAACCCTCTGCTGCGGAAATCAGGCGCCCCCCCGAAGTCGCCATGCTGCACCCGGTCAACAGAAAGCACAGCAGAAGGATGATGGAGCATCGTTTCTTCATGGCGCCACCGGCTCCCCAAACTCTTTCATGCGATCGGCACACTCCCGGCACAGATCCATCTCATCACAGATGAAAAAGCAGGCATCACAGACCAGCCGCCGGCAGACGGGGCATTGGCTGAATCGTTCTCTGGCTTCCTGACTGGCCGCTGTTCGGGCCCGTTCCTTCTCTCTCTGGTAGAGGGCATCATAAAGCTCTTTCTTTTCCGGATTACTGCCTGCCTGAGTCGCCCTGGAAAAGGGGATACTGCTGCTGTACCAGTATTCTCCGCACACCTCGCAGCGAACGGAAAAACAGAAATACTGGGATGTGGAGCAATCCTCCAAATGCCTGTACAACAAGTTTTTCATGTGACTGACGCGCCTCCTCTCTACTTCTGTTATAGCAGGAGCAAGGCGAGAGCGTATATGGTCTGTCGGATACTTTTTTCCCTTTTGAGGAAACAGTATCCATTGGATAATAGAGAAAACGCACAAAGCCAATCTGTTAGCTTTGTGCGCTTTACTGCATTACGGATTTGATTTTCAGAACAACTCTTGAAGCCTTCCACAGCGCCGGAGCAAATCGATGTAGAGCATCAGTTCATCTCGTGAAGCTACCCCCAGTTTCTCGTAGATGCTCCGATTGTGCTTTCGAACCGTGCTCATACTGATAAACGCCAGATCCGGGATATCCGCGATCTCATGTCCATCGATATAGTAGCGCAGAATGTTCTTCTCTGCCTCTGTCAGCAGATCCTTCCGCGCCACAAACTGGTCGAAGAGTTCCGCGATGTTGGGCGGAAGCTCTCCCTGCTCCAGACGCTGGTTTCTCGCCCGGGCGTTCAGAAATTCAGCCAGTTCATCCACCTCCGAAATTCCGGAAGACAGTTCCTGCTCCATCAACTCTTCCTGCTGAAACCGTTTCAGACTGTCGGTGATGGGCCGGACAAATCTCCGTGCAAGGAAGAAAGAGAATGCCAGCAGCACCGCCAACAGAACCATGGCCGCGATGACCCATGTCCTTTGGACTTCAGCGGTGTATGCGACATAACTGTCCCGGGGGATCATAATAGCGACAGCCCAGACCGTATTCTCTGTTTCTCCTTTGGAAATGGGTATGGTCTGATGCAGGCCGATATACCGCTCGGCACCCGTGTCATATTCGTTATAATATCGTCCCTGATGAATGGCAAGTGTTTCCTGACCGTCCAGGTAGGTACCGGTGACGCTGCCGACCAACCCATCCGACAGCAAAAGACGGCCATCCTGAATGGGCGCCAGTACAGTAACAGCGGAGCCGAATTGTCCATCCATCGCAGGATAGGACAACTGAAAATACAGTGCGCTGATCTCAACGCCGCAGATGCCGTATACGATCCCGTCACTGCCTACGATGGGGACACACAGCAGCATAGCGGATTCCCAGGTATCTTTCAGATCAATGCGGCGGGACCAAAAGTAGCTCTGTGCAGGCCGGTCCAGGGATGCATCCATCAGCTCCCGGCACCCCGGGATCTGGTCGGTGTCAAATTCCAGATTCCAGCGGTTGTGCAGTTCCAAATCCTTTTGCCGGGCAATGTCCGGGATGCCGCGGAAGTAGACCACCGTAGGAGTCACCGGGCTGCTGGCACTGAGGTTGGAATAGCGCAAATGGATTCCGCTTCTGGAGTGGTCGGCCATCGGTAAGGCAGTGTTGGCCGTGACATCCAAAATCACATAGGCACCATTGCAGTTGGCGGTTTGAAGGGTGGCGCTGACCAGCGGATACATGACCTGCTGCAGCTTCAGCAGCCGCTCCGGGTCATCATTGATCTCCTGCAGTGAGATACCTTCCTGAACCAGCGCTCCTTCGATTTCGCGACTTAGTTCTTTGGAGAGATTCAAGCTCTGGGCGGTCAAGCGATCCAGCTGACCCGTCAGGTTATCCTGTGTGTTTTGCAGGTGAAGCGCCATCACCTCGTGAAGCTGCTCATCGTTTTCGGAAAAAGTCCCGGCAACGGGCAACAGGAGGATGACCGCCGCAAAGACTACCAAGATCATGGATACCCAGTAGAGCATCAATTTTCTCTGCATACCCACACTCTGCTTTTTTGCAAAGGCGTTCAGAGCCATGAGTTCTTTCAGTTTATCCCGCACGGCGTCTCCACCTCTTTTCGTATCATCGCTCCATAATTGCGCGAAATGTCTGAAGCCGATCTGAGCTGATTTGCTCCAGTCCGGTTTCTCCGGCCTCCAGATAATCCGCACGGCCCAGTGCTAGCTGTGCCCGCACATGGTCTTCCAACGCTGTCTCCAAGCTCAGATAGGTCTCCAACTGCGGCGGTACATAAAATTTGTAGTTTGCCTGCGTGTCCAGATACGCCTGGTAAAGGGAAACATATTTGGGGCTTTCCAGTTTCTCAATCGCCTTTGGCAGCTCATTTTCAAATGCGGTTTGAGTCACTGGCATATAACCTGTCCGAGTGACGAACTCCACATTATGTTCCGGTTCCGTCAGCCATTTGAGGAAGGTCACAGCGGCTCGCTCCCGTTCCGGGGTAGAGCGCACGGTACAGAAGCCTGCCCCGCGCTGCATGACCAGTTTTTCACCGTTCTCGAAAACCGGACAGGGCCGGGAAATAATGGTGATATCCTCAGAAGTATTATCCGGATAAGTCACCACATCGCTGTAATAGAGGATACTGGCTGAGGAAGCCACACTGACAATGCTGTCGCCGGTGCGGAGCGACGCAGTGGCGTAACCGCCCTCGAGCCAAACGCCTCCCTGAAGTGCAGCCCGTGCCAGCGGTTCCCACGCTGTCTGAAATGCAGGACCGAAAGCCAATTCGTCACCCCGGAAGAAGTCTTCCCCCAGAGATTCCGCCCCCACTTGGAAATAGTTGAAATAATAGTCGTGTACGAACATAGATTTGGCATCGCCTGAAATATCCGGCGTCTGCCCGTCAGTCCAGGCCGCATAAATCTCCGCGGCCCGGAAAAGCCCCTCCCAAGTATCCAGATCTTCGAGCGTCACACCGGTTGCCTGCGAAAAACGATCGAAGATGGTTTTATTGATAAACATAATTTCGGTTGATTTTGCTACCGGAAGGATGAGAAGCCGGTTGTCAACCATCCCCTCTTCCACAAAAGCCGGGAGAAAGGCAGACAACTCTTCCTCACTGAAGTAGTCCCTGTAGTCCACCAGAATGCTGTCATCGGGCAGCGCCATCACAGTTTTCGGGTAGGAAATAAAAAGGTCCGGAAGTTCCGAAGCACCCGGTTCTCCATTGGCCGCCGCCAGCACCAACTCATGAATGGTATTGGTATTGGACACTGAGGTGACCTGAACGTTGATCCTCTGTTCTTTTCCTACTGTCTGGTTGAACCGGTCAATCAAATCATTGAGAGGAGAGTCCGCCTGTCCGCCGTATACATGCCAGACTGTAACGGTGATTGGCGTTTCTTCTTTGTTCAGAGTACCGGAACACCCTGCACAAAGCAATAACACGGCGATCAATAAAAAAATGAATGTTCTGTGTCTCATTGATCTATCCCCCTCGTGTTTTTTGTTATAGCTTATAGCACAAAGAGTTTATCGCTTTCCCCAAGAGGTAATTTCAACTTGCCAAAAGGCCGTGTCTTTTAGTGTAGCATAAATTGGGGGTTCCTTCCCTATCCGCAGCGGGTAGTTTGTTTGCAGACAATTCCCATAATTTATCTTTTCATCTCTATTTTACAGGTCACCAATGGGCATTACAAGTGCACTACCTCTCTTGCCCGCACAAAAGGTAGAAAAGGGTGAATCCTGCTTGCGGTATCTTGCCTTAGCGAGGTGCTTTCCGAAAAGCCTATCTTCTTTATCATGCAGGCAATGCAACAAACCATAGAAAAATATAGGGGTGCTGTAGATTGGGTTCTACAGCACCCCTTTTTCAGTGAATCAATAGTTATCGCCGTGAATTTCAAAGAAACTCTTGGCATACAGACAGGTGGGACACACCTCTGGGACGGCAGTCCCCACTACAATGTGGCCGCAGTTGCGGCACTCCCATACCTTGACCTCGCTCTTTTCAAAGACCTGAGCAGTCTCCACATTGTGCAGCAGGGCACGATAGCGCTCCTCATGACGCTTTTCGATAGTGGCTACCAAACGGAACTTGGCGGCAAGCTCCGGGAAACCCTCCTCTTCGGCGGTTTTTGCAAAGCTGTCGTACATATCCGTCCACTCGTAGTTTTCACCTTCCGCAGCGTGGAGCAGATTCTCAGCGGTACTTTCCACACCATGCAACTCCTCAAACCACAACTTTGCATGAGCCTTCTCATTCTCAGCGGTCTTCAGGAACAGCTCCGCGATCTGCTCGTAGCCCTCGCGCTGCGCGACGGAGGAGAAGTAGGTGTACTTGTTCCGAGCCTGAGACTCTCCGGCAAAGGCCGCTTCCAGGTTTTTTTCGGTCTGGGTTCCGGCATACTTGTTCGTGCTCTTGACAGGAGTTTCCTCAATCAGTTCAAAGGCAGAGGCAGACTGCTTGCATACGGGGCAAAACTCCGGGGCACTGTCGCCTTCGTGAATATAACCGCATACTTTGCATTTCCATTTTTTCATCCTCTTTTTGTCTCCTTCAGGCATGGTTTCATTGCACGGGATGCGTTCCAGCAACTCCCTTGCTGCCTCCACAGGGAAATCGGGAGCGGGGGGAGCATCTACAAATCCCTGCAGCAGCTGATGCGCGTTGGCGCTCTGAGGGAGCATATAACCGGCTTCACGGAGCAGATCTTCATTGACCAAGCGAACGGATTTCTCCGTAGCTTTCATCAGACGATAGAGGCCGTCTTTGTCTGTCTGCTTCGCCAGCTGCCGGGCAATGCTTTCCTGATCCGCTTTATTGCCGGCCATGTGGTTGGCCTGAGCTACAACATCCGGATTCTTTTTCTGCTGCGGCGGGTACTCTGTGGGGACCATGGAGATTGCGCCGCTGGGACAGGCATCTGCACACATGCCGCAGCCAAGGCATTTGTTCACATCAATAATACTGTTCTCGGTGTCAGTTGCCCCTGTGGGACATACATACAGGCACAGACAGTCTTTGGTGCATAACCGCAGATTTCGCACTGCAACTTGTTTCATGGTTCAGCCTCTTCCTTCTACTTTTTCAAATTTCCATGCCGGCACCTTACAAACCGGGCAGAGCTGAGGAGCACTGTCACCCACATAGATAAATCCACAGACCGTGCAGACCCACACCTGCGTGTCCTGTAAAAATGCTTCCCCATCCTTTTTGTAGCGGTTCATCAGGGAATCCAGCATCCGGGTGACCTTTTCTCCCCAGACACAGATCCGCTGAGTACCCCGGTCTCCGGCAGCCGCAGCGGCGGCGTTCAGCGCGGGATAGCCCTGACTGAGATCCTGCCGGATCAGCTCCATCAGTTTAAGGTGCTACTTAGGGGTAAAATTGGGGTAAAAGAGATAGAAAAGGCATATTCTGCAAAAAGAAAAACAGCGATGGATCTTTCGATCCATCGCTGCTTTGTTTGGTTGCGGGGGCAGGATTTGAACCTACGACCTTCGGGTTATGAGCCCGACGAGCTACCGGACTGCTCCACCCCGCGATATCAGCACCCGTTTGGGTGCTTGATTATAATAGCACATTTGCAAAGCAATGTCAAGATATTTTCTTGACACGGACGGGCAAGTGCGGCTGTTTTTGGGGAACCGGCCAACGCTCAGGCACAAAGCGCCCCGCCGGCCTCCACCCGCAGTGAATGGGCCGCGGGCTTCGGTCCGGCCTGGGCAGCACCGGAAACCATGGCCTGCAGGGCCTCGTTCTCGCACAAAAGCCGGGCGGCCTGCCCGGTCGCCCGCCGTTCCAGGCGCGCCAGCAGCACATAGTGCACCCCTTCCCCGCAGCAAAGGCTGTCGGTGAGAGCAAGCTGCGCCTCGGAGATGGAATCGCTGTCTGCAAAAGGCGTGGCCTGCAGGGTAAGGCTTACCGGTATGTACTCTTCCCCCTCCCATGTGCCCTCTAAATAATCAATAACGGCCCGTTCACCGGCCGGTGCGGCATATTCCTGCACGGCCGTGCCGGCCAGGTTGCCGGCCTCGTCGTAATAACCGGCCTGCACCACAAGCGTGCTGGCAAGGCAGATTTTCGTGCGGTAGGCCACAATGACCGTTTTCCCCTCGGCCTGTGGCTGAGGCAGCCTCTCATAGCCGGTGCCCAATTCTTGCAGATGGTCCGGCGCGGCGGCCAGGGCCTGTGCGGCTGTTTCGGCCTGCGTGGTGAACGTCCAATCTGGCCAGCGGGTGCCGTTCACCGTATATTCCACCGTAAATTGCCCGCTTTCCCCCGGCGGTGCGGGCTCTGCCTGTGCTGTTGCGGCCGGCGCAGGGCCAAGGCACAGCGCCAGCGCCAGCACCACAGCGCACAACCCTTTTCTTTTTCTTCCTTGCAGCATCTCATTCCCTTCTTTCCATTCTACATCCCGGCGGCGGGGCAAGCCCACTGCCACCTTTATTACAGCATCTGGGCCACAAGAAAAATGCCGCAAAACAGCCTGTGACACAAAGCCTGCAAAAGGCCGCCGGGCGGCCCGTTTTTTACAGCAGGCCCCCAAATGTTTCTATGGCCTGCCGAAAAGGCAAAAAAGCGCCGCATGCCAATTGGCATGCGGCGCTTCTTAGATAAGTTTTGTGCAAAGCTTACTTCTGCTTGGCTGCCAGGTCGGCCAAAGCATCCTTGCGGGAGAGGTTGATGCGGCCCTGCTGGTCAATCTCCGTCACTTTCACCAGCAACTCGTCGCCTACGGCAACCACGTCTTCCACCTTTTCCACACGCTTGGTGTCCAGCTTCGAGATGTGCACCAGGCCCTCTTTGCCCGGGGCAATCTCCACAAAGGCACCAAAGGTCATCAGGCGCGTCACACGGCCCTTGTAGATGGCGCCGATCTCCGGGTCTTCCACAATGGTCTTGATGGTGTGCAGGGCGCGCTCGCCATCCTCTACATTGATGGCGCTGATGAAGACGCTGCCGTCCTCTTCCACGTCAATCTTGCAGTTGCAGTTGGCACAGATCTCCTGAATCACCTTGCCACCCTTACCGATGACATCCTTGATTTTATCCACGTCAATTTTGATGGTAAGCATCTTCGGCGCATATTTCGAAAGCTCGGCGCGCGGCTCGGCAATGACGGGCTTCATAATCTCGTCCAGGATATACAGGCGGCCCTTGCGGCATTTTTCAAAAGCTTCTTCGATGATATCATACGTCAGGCCATCCACCTTGATGTCCATTTGAATGGCGGTGATGCCGTTGCGGGTGCCGCCCACTTTGAAATCCATGTCGCCGTGGAAATCTTCCACGCCCTGAATGTCCAGCATGGTCATCCAGCGGTCGCCCTCGGTGATGAGGCCGCAGGAGATGCCGGCCACAGGCGCCTTGATGGGGACGCCGGCGTCCATCAGTGCCAGCGTGGAACCGCAGATGGATGCCTGGCTGGTAGAGCCGTTGGAGGACAGAACCTCAGACACAAGGCGCATGGCATACGGAAACTCTTCCACAGAGGGCAGCACAGGCAGCAGGGCGCGCTCGGCCAGGGCGCCGTGCCCAATTTCGCGGCGGCCGGGGCTGCGGGGCGCGCGGGCCTCGCCCACGGAATAGGGCGGGAAGTTGTAGTGATGCATATAGCGTTTGGTTTCATCGGTAGAGATGTCATCGATGATCTGCGCATCGCGCATGCCGGACAAAGTGGCCGCCGTCAGCACCTGCGTCTGGCCGCGGGTAAACATGCCGGAACCGTGCGCACGGGGCAGAAGGCCAACCTCGGCGGCCAGCGGGCGAATCTCGTTGATGCCACGGCCGTCCACGCGCTTGCCCTCATCCAGCAGCCAGCGGCGCACCACGAACTTCTGCATTTTGTACATCAGTTCCTCAATGGTGCCCTCGCCCCACTGCTCGGCATATTTTTCGCTGATTTTATCGCGGATGGGCAGAAGGCGCGCGTCGCGCACCGTTTTATCGTCGGTATCCATGGCGGCCTTGAAGTCGTCCAGGAATTCATCCTTCACTGCCTCGAACAGGTCGTGATCCAGCTCCATAGACTGGAACTCAATTTTGGGCTTGCCAATTTCCGCCACAATGCCGTTGATGAACTCGATCATCTTTTTGATCTCGACATGGGCCTCTTTGATGGCGCGCAGCATGGTGTGCTCGTCCACCTCGTTGGCGCCCGCCTCAATCATCACAATCTTCTCCATGCTGGCGGCCACTGTCAGGTTCAAATCGCTCTTTTCACGCTGCTCCAGCGTGGGGTTCACCACCAGCTCGCCGTCCACAAGGCCCATGAACACGCCCGCGATGGGTCCTTTCCAGGGAATGTCGGAGATGGAAAGCGCAATGGACGTGCCGATCATGCCCGCGATCTCGGGGCTGCAGTCCTGGTCCACGCTCATCACCGTCATCACCACGGCCACATCGTTGCGCATATCTTTCGGGAACAGCGGGCGGATGGGGCGGTCGATGACGCGGGACGTGAGGATGGCCTTTTCCCCGGGACGGCCTTCACGGCGCATAAAGCTGCCGGGGATGCGGCCCACAGAGTACAGTTTTTCTTCAAAATCTACACTGAGGGGGAAGAAGTCGATGCCCTCGCGGGGCTTTTCGCTCATGGTGACGTTGCACAAAACGCGCGTGTCGCCATAGCTCACCATGCAGCTGCCGGAAGACAGGGCGCACATTTTGCCCGTCTCCACCACAAACGGGCGGCCTGCCAGCGTGGTTTCAAATTTGCGGTAATGGGGGAACGTTTCTTTCTTGGATGCGAATTCCAATGCCATTGTCTTGCCTCCTTATACGTTTGGGCAACGCATGGCAGGTGTGCGGTTTTAGCAATAAATCCGAAGCTTTTTGCGGCAAAAGCCCCCGATTCATTGCTAACAACACGCGTGCCCGCCGTGCTTTGCCGGTTTACAATAATACACGGAAAGGCAGACGGCAAAAGCCGTCTGCCTTTTCATGCCATTACTTACGCAGGCCGAGCTTCGCAATCAGGGCGCGGTAGCGCTCGATGTCCTTCTTCTGCAGGTAAGCCAGAAGGTTGCGGCGGCGGCCAACCATCTTCAGCAGGCCGCGGCGGCTGTGATGATCGTTCTTGTTGGCCTTCAGGTGCTCGGTGAGGTGGTTGATGCGCGCCGTCAGCAGCGCAACCTGCACCTCGGGGGAACCGGTGTCCGTGTCATGCACACGGGCGGAAGCGATGATATTCTGTTTGTTTTCCATGCTTGTTTTCTCCTCTTATGATGATGTGATATGCCCAAAACGAAGCGCCGGTAACCGTTCGAGGGATGCGCCAGGCGCTGCGTACGGGTAGCGCGGCCCGCCATACGGGCAGCTTATATAGTATACCATGGCCAAAGGGCAAAATCAACCGGCCGGGCAAACTTTTCTTGCCGCGTTTGCCAACATCAGCTTTTGCACTGCACCGGGCGCGCGGTGCTCCAGCCGCCGTCCACCAAAAGCACATGCCCGCTGATGAAGTTGGAGGCGTCTGTGACAAGATATACCGCCGTGCCGAAGAAATCTTCCACGCGGGACATGCGGCCAAACTCGTGCATGGAATCTACTGCTTCGAAATATTCCGGCGGGCAGTCGTCCAGCATGGGGGTCATAATCCAGGTGGGGGCAATGGCGTTTACATTCACATTGTAGCGGCCCCAGGCGCAAGCCAGCGACTTCGTCATCTGATGGACGGCCGCCTTAGTACATTCGTACGGCATAGATTCATAGGAATGGCACATCACGCCTGCAATAGAGCCAATGTTCACAATTTTGCCGTACTGCTGTGCAATCATCTGCCTGCCCACCGCCTGAGAGGTGAGCACGGCGGCGGTGAGGTTGATGTCAATCACCCGGCGCAGCTCATCCTCGGGGAATTCCTCGGCCGGGTGGCACGGCGCAATGGCCGCCGTGTTGATCAGCGCGTCGATGCGCCCCTCTGCTTTTACAATGTCCTGCACCACGGCTTCTGTGGCCGCCTTGTCTGTCTGGTCCAGCTGGTAACTGCGGCAGGCAAAGCCCTTTTCCTGCAGGCCCTGCGCCCTGCCGGGCACCACGTCTGTCACCACCACGCGGGCGCCGTTTTCTGCAAAGCCCCTGGCCAGATACCCGCCAAGGCCCCCGGCGCCCGTGATAAGCACCACCTTGCCCTGCACGCTGAACAGTTTTGCAATGTTTCTTTCCTCTACCACTGGTTTCACCGTCGGTCACTCCTTGCCATCTTATTGCGATAAGACGTATCGTAACATCATCATATCACGCCGCTCACGCTCCGGCAAGGTGGTGCCTGCAGGGGCACAGAGAATTTTTTGCGCAAAATTTGCCATAAGGCATAAAAAAGCACCGGCGGTTTTCCGCAGGTGCAAAGCGGCGGGCTTTCTGTTGGCGCGGCAGGCGCTCACTTTCTGCGCGCCGCCCAGCGCCCCCAGGCCCATGCTGCGGCCAGCGCCAGGCCAAGGCCCGCCAGCATGCCGCAGCTGTCCAGCAGAATATCGGAAACCCGTGCAGCCCGCCCGGGCGCAAAAAGCTGAATACCCTCATCTGCGGCCGCGCACAGGGCCCCTGCGCCCCACAGCCAGGGCAGCCAGCGCGCGGCCCGCCGGGAAAACGCCCGGGCGCACAGAAAGGCCCACCAGCCCAGGGCCATAAACTCGGCAAAATGGGCGGCCTTGCGCAAAAGGTGTTCCGACACACCGGGCAGGCCCCAGCTGCCCAGCACTTCGTTTACAAACGCCATCACGCCCCGGCTTTGTGCGCCGGACACCGGCGCGGGCTGGGCCGAATGGCTGAAAATAAACCACAACGTGCCCGCCAGGGCCAGAATGCACACGGCGCGCCAGATGGACAAAATTGCCCGCGCCCCATTTTCGCGCCGGGCCGGTTGGCCCTTCATGCGCCCTGCCAGCTTTCCAGCGCTGCTGCGGCCGCCTGCTGCACCATCTGCCGCAGGCCGTCCACACTGTCAAATTTCCGCGTAGGCCATAAATAGCGGCACAGCACAAGGCGCGCCGCCTCGCCGTATACATCACCCGAAAAGCCCGGCAGGAATGTCTCGCAGGTGACGTCCGCCGCATCGTCGTTTACCGTGGGGCGGCTGCCAAGGCCGGTGGCGCCGGGGTGCACGGTGCCGTCCGCCAGCGTCACGCGCGAAATATAAACCCCCTCGCGCGGCACCAGAAGGCCGCCGGGGTAAACCTGGTTGATGGTGGGAAAGCCCCATTGCCGCCCATTTCCCCTGCCATGGCGCACAGGAAGCGAAACCGCATACGGCTGCGCCAGCATGGCGTTTACCTCCGGCATATCCCCCTGCGCCAATGCGGCGCGGATGCGGGTGGAGGAAACCACCTGCCCCTGCCAGCACGCCAAAGGCACCACGTGCACCTCTATGCCGCGCGCAGCGCACAGCTTCCTCAGCAAATGGGCATCCCCGGCGCGGCCGCTGCCAAAGGTAAAGTTGGGCCCGCAGAACACAGCCTTTGCCCCCAGCGCGCCGCACAGCACCTGCGCCACAAATGCCTCGCAGGAGAGCGCGCGAAATGCCTCAAACGGGGGGCACAGCACCACTTCCGCCCCGCAGGCAGAAAGGCGGCTGCGCTTTTCCTCGTCCTGTAAAATATGGGCGCCCTTCAGCGCCGCATGCGGCGGCAGGGTAAAGGTAAACACGGCCGTGGCCGCGCCATGCCCCTGCGCCCAGGCGCGGGCGGCAGACAACACGGCCCGGTGGCCCAGATGCACGCCGTCAAAATAGCCCAGCGCCACAGCGCTTTGCGCGCACAGGCCGGGCCGTATCTGCGTTTTCCACTGCATGGGGCACGCCCCCTTTCTGAAAAAAGAATAAAGCCCTGCCGGCTTTTGCGGCAGGGCAAACCCGGCCCGCACAGGCCGGAAGGCATCGCCCGCAAGGCGCCCGGCCGGGTGCCGTCAGCGCTCTACAAACAGCTTTTCCGCCTTCAGTACGCCGCCCTGAACACAGCCCGTGCCCAAAAAGCCCTGCGGCCCATGCAGGCGCCAGCGCCCGTCCGCAGCCTTGCAGCGGTACACCGCCGCGCCGTTCAAAAGCCGCCGGGCCGCGGCTTCGTCCACAGTCAACTGCGGCAATGCACAAAACACGGTTTCTACGCTCAACATCAGCGAGGCAAGCGTTCCCTGTGCTTTGGCCTCTTCCACCTGGGCAAAATTTACGGCCTGGGCCTCGGTATAGCCTGCCGCGGCCGTGCGGCGCAGCGCCGCCATGGTGGCAGGCACACCCAGGGCCCGGCCAATATCCTCCAGCAGCACGCGCACATAAGTGCCTTTGCCGCACACGATGCGCAGGCGAAAGTCCGTCTGGCTTTCACGCCCCAGCAGCTGCAGGGTGTGGATGACGATGGGCCGCGCCGGGCGCGCCACCGTTTTGCCCTTGCGCGCCAGCTTATACAGCGGCTGGCCGCCCACCTTTACCGCCGAATACATGGGAGGTGTCTGCATGCTGCGGCCCAGAAAGCGCCCCAGCACGGCACAAAGCGCCGTTTCATCCAGCCCCGCGGGCACGGGTGCTGTCTCCAGCACTTGCCCGGTGATGTCCCCCGTGTTGGTGCGCAGCCCCAGGCGCAGCGTGGCCTCGTAGGTTTTATCGGTATCGGGCAGCATATCCACAGCCTTGGCGGCACGCCCCACAAACACGGGCAGCACGCCCGTGGCCATAGGGTCCAGCGTTCCGGCATGGCCAATTTTGCGCGTGCCCAGAATGCCCCGCAGCTTCGCGTCCACATCAAAGGAAGTGAAACCTGCGGGCTTGTCCATCACTAAGATTCCCTGCATAGCGCCTTTTCCACTTCGCTCAGTAAAGCGGCCTTTGCGTTATCCGTGCTGCCCAGTATCTCGCAGCCTGCGGCCTGCTTGTGGCCGCCGCCGCCCAGGTGTGCGGCAATGGCAGAGGCGTCCACACCCACAACGGTGCGGATGCTGGCCTTGTAGCTGCCAGAGGGCTGCTGGCGCAGGGTGAGGCCCACCTCTACGCCCTCAATCATGCGGGGGATGGCGGTGATGCCCTCCAGCTCGCTTGGCTCTACCCCGCTGGCCTCAATTTGCTCGCGCGTGAGGCAAATCAGCGCGCAGCGCCCTTCAAAGTAGTACTCCAGGTTTTCCAGGGCAAAACGCTCCAGCTCGATGCGGCTGCGAGATTTGCTCTCGAACAGCAGGCTGTTCAGTTTCACCGTGTTTGCGCCGGCCTCCATCAGTTTTGCCGCCACAAGGTGCGTGCGCGCCGTGGTGTTGGTGAATTTAAAGCAGCCCGTGTCGGTGGAAAGGCCGGTGTACAGGCAATCTGCCACCAGCGGCGTGATGGGCGCACCCATTTCGCTGAACATGTCGTACATCAGCTCTGCCGTGGCGGCCGCCTCGCCGTCCAGCAGCAGCGAGGCCGCATAGCCGGAGTTGGAGGTATGGTGGTCGATGCACAAATCTACGCGCTGGGCATATTTCTGCACTGTTTCGCTGTCGCCGAACAGCTGGATGCCCGCCACATCCACGGCCACCACAAAGTGCGGCTCGAAATCGCCTTCTTCAAACAGGCAAAGCTGCATATATGCATAGCGCGACGGGATGGGGTCTGCACAGAGAACGGCCGCCGTCTTGCCCAGGCTTTTCAGCACATGGCAAAGCGCCATGGCGCTGCCCACCGTGTCTCCGTCCGGGTTCTTGTGGCATAAAAGCAGGATATTATCCGCCTTCAGCAGGCGGCTGATTGCTTCTGCCAGCTGCAGAATCTCGCTCATATCTTCTCCTCATTTTCACACAATGCTTGGCGCCGTGCTTTGCGCGGCGCTGCCCCCGCACGGCAGCCGGCCGGGCCGGGCTGCGGGCCCAAAAAAGGGGGGTCACAGGCCCTCAATCAGCTCGTTGATATGCTGGGCATAGGCCGCGCCGCCGTCCGCCACAAAGCGGAACTCCGGCGTTTTGCGGATATGCATGCGCTTTGCCACCTCGCTGCGCACATGGCCGGCCGCGCGGTTCAGCGCGGCCACGGCCTGCTGCGGCGCATCGGGCTGCGTGCCCAGCACGCTGACGAACACCTTTGCGAAGGATAAATCGGGCGCCAGCTCTATGCGCATCACCGTCAAAAGGCCCGTTTTCAGCCGCGGGTCCTTCATTTGGCCGATGATGGCAATGAGCTCACGCTTCATGTCTTCGGAAAGGCGCGCAATGTTTTTCGATTGTGGCATACCTGCCTCCTTTCCCGCGCTCAGTCGCGGTACTCCTCCATGGTGAAGGCCTCGAAGATGTCGCCCTCTTTGATGTCAGAGAACTTGTCAAGGCCAATGCCGCACTCGTAGCCCTGGGCCACTTCTTTCACATCGTCCTTAAAGCGGCGCAAAGAGTCGATCTCGTCCTCGGTGATGACGATGCCGTCACGCACCAGGCGAATTTTCGCCGCGCGGCTTACCTTGCCCTCCAGCACATAGCAGCCGGCAATGGTGCCCGCAGAGGAAATTTTGAACACGTTGCGCACTTCGGCGCGGCCCAGTTCCACCTCGCGGTATTTCGGGGCCAGCATGCCCTTCATGGCGTCCGTCACATCGTTGATGGCGTCGTAGATCACGCGGTACATGCGCATTTCCACTTCCGCCTGGGCGGCCTCCTCTTTGGCGATGGGGTCCGGCCTTACGTTAAAGCCAATGATAATGGCGTTGCCCGCATTGGCAAGCATCACGTCCGATTTGTTGATGGCGCCCACGCCCGCATGAATGACGCGCACGCGCACCTCGTCGTTGGATATCTTTTCCAGGCTTTGCTTCACAGCCTCGGCCGAGCCCTGTACGTCCGCCTTCACAATGATGGCAAGCTCTTTGCGCTCGCCCTCGGCAATTTGGCTGAACAGATTGTCAAGCGTCACCTTTTTATAGCTGGCAAACTGCTTTTCCTTGGCCTCGGCAGCGCGCTGGCCTGCCAGCTCGCGGGCCAGTTTCTCGTCTTCCACCGCGTCAAAAATATCGCCCGCCGCAGGCACCTCGGTGAGGCCGGTGATCTCCACCGGGGTAGAGGGGCCCGCCTCTTTCAGCGTGCGGCCCTGGTCGTCGCGCATCACGCGCACGCGGCCCACGGCCGTGCCCGCAATGACAATGTCGCCCTGATGCAGTGTGCCCTTCTGCACCAGGATGGTGGCCACAGGGCCCATGCCCTTGTCCAGCCGGGCCTCAATCACCACGCCCTTTGCGCGGCGGTTGGGGTTCGCCTTCAGCTCTTTCACCTCGGCCACAAGGTTGATGTTCTCCAGCAGGTCTTCAATGCCCTGGCCCGTCAGCGCAGACACGGGCACGCAGATGGTGTCGCCGCCCCATTCCTCCGGCACCAGCTCATACTGGGTCAGCTGTTCCATCACATGCGTGGGGTTGGCCGTGGGTTTATCCATTTTATTGATGGCCACGATGACGGTGACGCCCGCAGCTTTTGCATGGTTGATGGATTCCACCGTCTGCGGCATGATGCCATCGTCCGCCGCCACCACCAGCACGGCAATATCCGTCATTTCGGCGCCGCGCGCACGCATGGCCGTAAAGGCCTCGTGGCCCGGCGTATCCAGGAAGGTGATAACCTTTCCGTTCTTTTCCACCTGGTAAGCGCCGATGTGCTGGGTGATGCCGCCCGCCTCGCCCGCGGTGACGCGCGTTTTGCGAATGGCGTCCAGAATAGAGGTTTTGCCGTGGTCCACATGGCCCATTACCACCACAACGGGCGGGCGCTCCACAAGGTCTTCGGCCTTGTCGTCATCCACTTCAAACAGGCGCTCTTCAATGGTGACGTGCACCTCGTGCTCCACCTTGGCGCCCAGCTCTTCCGCCACCAGGCTGGCGGTGTCGAAATCGATCACTTCGCTGATAGAGGCCATTACGCCAAGGCCCATCAGCTTTTTGATAACCTGCGCCACGTTCACCTTCAGGCGCGTGGCAAGTTCGCCCACCGTAATCTCATCCGGAATTGAGACCTTCAGCTGGGCCTTGCGGGCCTTTTCCAGCTGGATGCGCTGCAGGCGCTCGGCCTCTGTCTCGCGCTTTTTGCCCTGCGGGCCGCGGCCGCCAAAGCGGTTTTTGCCGCCCGAGAACTTCTGCTTGTTGCCGGCAGGCATGGGCTTGCGGCGGTTCTCCACGTTCTTGGTGGCGGCAAGCGAGGTGTATTTTTCGTTGAATTTGTCGAGGTTTACATCTACGCTGCGCGTGTCCACCGTGACGGTAACCATCTCTTTTTTGGGCGCCTCGGCGTGGGCGGGCTTTTCGGCCGGCTTTTCTTTGTGCTTCACCGGCATCTCCACAATGGTGCCGTCCGCCTTTTTCAGCGGGCCCGCATTGGCAGAGACCGTCAGCTTTTCTTTCGGGCGCTGTTTTTTCTCTTCCTTTTTCTTCGCAGCGGCGGCCATGGCAAAATATGCGTTGAAATTTTCCTCCTGCGCATTGTTTGTCATTTGCTCCAAAACGAGGTTCAGCTCGTTTTCCGCCAGGGGCGTTGTGTGCTTCTTGGCCTCGCCCTTTTCCAGGGCGCTCAGCATTTCAATAATATCCTTGCTGGCTGCGCCAAGGTCTTTGGCGAGGTCTCCAAGCTTATATTTAATCTCGATCGACATGGGCACTCCTCCTTAGTGGTGGCTGGGCGCTGTGCCGGCGGCCGAGGCGCACAGCTTTGCAAGCTCTGCGTTTTGTACGGCCAGCACCGCGGTGTTTTTTTTCGTAACGGCGGCAAGCTGCGCCTGGGTGCAGGGAAGCGTAAGCACCTGGCACAGCCCCTCGCAGAAGCGCCTCACCCGGGCCTGCGTGCCCTCTGAGGCGTCCTGCGCGCACAGCACCAGCGCCGCCTTGCCTTGATATACGCTCTCTTTTACCGCGTCAAAGCCTGTGACAAGGGCACCGGCCTTGCGGCACAGCGAAAGCGCGAACACTGCTTTATGTTGCTGCATCTGCTTCCTCCGCGCGGGCAATTTCGCCCTGCATGGCGTCGTATACTTCGGGGGGAATGGCCACCTCCAGCGCGCGCTCGATGCGCTTTGCCTTGCGCGCCTTGGCCAGGCACGCCGCCTTTGGGCACACATAGGCCCCGCGGCCCGGTTTTTTGCCCACAAGGTCCAGCGAGACGGTGCCGTCCGGCGCGCGCACCACGCGCACCAGCTCTTTCTTCGGCTTCGATTCCCCGCAGCCGGCGCACTTGCGCAGCGGCACTTTCCGCTCTTTCACGGGCGGTTCCCCCTTTCTGTCATTCCTGCGTTTTCTTCACAGGCGGCTCTTCGCCGTAATAGCCGCTCTCGGGCCGGATGTCGATGCTGTAGCCCGTGAGGCGCGCGGTAAGGCGCGCGTTCTGCCCGCGGTTGCCAATGGCCAGGCTGAGCTGGTGGTCCGGCACGGTCACCCTGGCGGCGCGGTTCTCGCCTTCCAGCAGTTCCACATCCACCACCTTGGCGGGGCTGAGCGCCTCGCTGATAAAGGCGGCCGGGTCTTCACTCCAGCGGACGATGTCAATTTTCTCGCCGCCCAGCTCATCCACAATCTTCGCCACACGCGCGCCGCGCGGGCCAATGCAGGCGCCCACCGGGTCTACGTTTTCGTCCTTGGACCACACCGCCATCTTCGTGCGGGCGCCGGCCTCACGGCTGATGGCCTTAATCTCCACCGTGCCGTCATAAATTTCCGGCACTTCCATCTCGAACATGCGCTTCACAAGGCCGGGGTGGGTGCGGCTAATCATCATGCGCGGGCCTCGCTCTGTCTCGCGCACATCCACCACATACACCTGCAGGTGCTGGCCCTCATAGTATTCCTCGCCGGGCACCTGTTCGTTGCGCGGCAGCGTGGCCACGCCGCCCTTCGAAAGCTCCAGCGTCACAATGCCGCGCGCCATATCCAGGTTTGTCACCGTGGCCGAGACAATCTCGTGCGTGTTGCCCTGCATCTCGGCGTACATCTGGCTGCGCTCGGCCTCTTTCAGGCCCTGGCGAATGACGTGCTTTGCCGTCTGCGCGGCAATGCGGCCGAAATCCTTCGTTTTCAGGGGAATGACAAAATCTGTGCCCAGCTTTGAAGTTTTCTTCTTGGCCTGTGCGTCCTCCAGGCTGATCTCGGTGTTCGGGTTTTCCACCTCTTCCACGATATGCTTCAGAAGGTTTACGTTGAACTTGCCCGTCTCGGGGTCGATTTCCACCGCAACGTTGTCATCTTCCACGTCGTAATCTTTTTTTACGGCAATGACAATGGCGTTTTTGATTTTTTCCAGCAGGTATTCTGCCGAAAGGCCGCGCTCGGCCTCCAACATGGCAAGCGCTTCAAAAAATTCCGCATTCATTTTTCCAGATCATCTTCCTTCTTATTCTAAACTTTTATGGATTTCACAGCGTCTGCCGGGCTCGCCCGCCGCACGGCGGGCAGCGGCTCAGAACAGGTCTTCATCGTCGCACAGGCGAAAAGCGCTTACAAGCTTTGTGTCCAGCACGGCCTCGGTGCCATCCTCTAAGGCAAGGCGCACAGCCGTGCCCTCCTTGCCCAGCAGCACGCCGGCCACCTCGCGGCGGCCTGCCTCGTCTGCCCGAATCAGGTGTGCACGCACCTTTTCGCCGCGCTTTGCCGCAAAGTGTTCATCCCGCGTCAGGCGCCGGCCAAGGCCAGGGCTGCCCACCTCAAGGTAATAGCTTTGGCTGATGGGGTCTGCCTCATCCAGCACCGGGTTGATGGCCCTCGTGGCGGCCTCGCACAGTTCCATATCCAGCGGGCGGCCGTTGCCGTCCAGGTAAATGCGCAAAAACCAATCTGGCCCCTCTTTCTCAAAGCGCACGTCCCATAGGCGAAGGCCCATAGCCTCCACTACGGGTTTTACCAGCGCCTCCACCGCCTGCGCGGTGCCGCCCGCGCCCTTCCTGTTTGCCATGCAAAAACTCCTTAACAAACGGGAAAGAGCGGACCGCAAGGCCCACTCTTTCCATAACACAGTATCGTACATATCACACTATAGCACACAATTTTGGGAATTGCAAGCGCTTTTGGCAGCTTTTCCGCCCCCTGTGCACAGGCCCGGCGTTTACACCACCTGAAACAGGTAGAACTTCAGGTAATCTGTCTCGGGCACGTTCCACAAAATGGGGTGGTCCGGCGCCTGCTGGCGCGCGGCAATCTGCCGCAGCTGCACCCCGGCGTCCGCTGCCGCGGCGGCCAGCATTTTGCAGAATTCTTCCTGCGTGGCAAAGTGGCTGCAGCTGCAGGTGGCCAGGTAGCCCCCACGCGGCAGAAGGCGCATGGCGCGGGTGTTGATTTCTTTATAGCCGCGCAGGGCATTGCGCAGCGTTTTGCGTGCTTTTGTAAAGGCGGGCGGGTCCAAAATAATAAAATCGTAGCTGCCTTTGGAAAGCGTGGGCAGCAGCTCGAACACATCGGCGGCCACGCACTGCATCACGCCGGAAAGGCCGTTCTCTTCGGCGTTGCGGCGCGCCATGGCGCAGGCCGCCTCGCTCACGTCCACCGCCGTCACCTTCACGGCGCCGCCTTTTGCCGCGTTCAGTGCAAACGAGCCCGTGTGGGTAAAGCAATCCAGCACCGTGCGCCCCCTGGCAAGGGCGGCCACCGCGCGGCGGTTGTATTTCTGGTCCAGAAAAAAGCCTGTTTTCTGGCCGTTCTCCACATCCACCGTGTAGTGGATGCCGTTTTCGCAAATATGAGCCAGCGGCGTCCCGGTCAGCGGCAGGCCCAGGGCCGAAAGGTCATACCATCCCTTGTACTGGGCAAGGCCCTCTTTTTCGCGCAGGGCCACGTCGTTGCGCTCGTACAGCCCGCGGATATCCTGCCCGTCGGCGCGCAGCATCTGCACCAGCGCCGGGAACAGCGTGTGTTTCAGCCGCTCCATGCCCACGCTCAGCACCTGGGCCGACAAAAGCGTGCCGTACCGGTCCACCGTCAGGCCGGGAAACTGGTCTGCCTCGCCGAAAATGATGCGGCAGTTTGACACATCCGGCCCCATCACCGCCTTGCGGTATTCCCATGCATAGCGCAGGCGGCGGCGCCAGAAGCTTTCGTCGAACACGTCGTTTGCGTTGCGCGAAAGCACGCGCACGCGTATTTTGCTTTGCAGGCTGACAAGCCCTGTGCCAAGCCAGCTTCCCTTCTGGCTGAACACATCGGCCAATGCGCCGTTTTCACACGGTTGGGCGTCCAGCACCTCTTCGGCATACACCCACGGGTGCCCGGCGGCCAGGCTGCGGGCCGCCTTGGGCGTCACAGTGAATGCGGGAAATTCACGCGCCTGTTTCATCATAAAACTTCCTTTTCTGTACAAACTTTCTGTATTATAATGGATGCAGGCGGCATGTTACAAGGGGCGCGGGCCAAAAAGCGCCTTTTGCCGCCCCAACAGGAGGGTTCGCAGATGGAGATCGAACGCAAATGGCTGATTGAGGGGTTCCCGGCCGGGCTGCCCCTTGTGGCGCAGGCCGCCATGCGCCAGGGCTACATTGCCACGGCGCCGGCCGTGCGCATCCGCGAGAGCACAAACGAAACCGGCACACAATATATCCTCTGCTTCAAAGGCAAGGGCACCCTTGCCCGCGAGGAAATCGAAACGCCCATTGACAAGGCGCTGTTTCAAAGGCTGGAGGCCTTCATTGGCAAGCCGCTGGTGACAAAGACCTTTCGCGCATACGCCCTGCCCGGCGGCGAAACGCTGGAGGTAAGCCTTGTGGACGAGGGCCTTCCCACCCAGTTTTTCTATGCAGAGGTAGAATTTCCCACCGTGGAGGCAGCCCGCGCCTTCACCCCGCCGCAGGGCATTGGCCTTGGCCGGGAAATGACGGAGGATGAGGGTTTTTCCATGAGCCGTTATTGGCGCAAAACGCGCCTGGGGGAATAGGGCGTGCACACCGGGCGGCTGTTTGAAATTTTATATTACCTGCAGGCGCATGGCAGCGCCACAGCGCGCCAGCTGGCACAGCGCTTTGAAGTGAGCGAGCGCACCATCCGCCGCGATATTGACGCCCTCAGCGCGGCGGGCGTGCCGGTGTACACCCGCCCGGGGCGTACGGGCGGCGTTGCGCTGCTGGAGGGCTACCGGCTGGACACCGCCCTGCTCAGCGAGGCCGAGCAGACAGAAGTTCTGGCCGGGCTGCGCGGCATGGCAGGGCTTGGCGGCGAAAGCGCCGCCACCGCGCTGGGCAAGCTTTCTGGCGCGCTGGCCCATCCCGGCGACTGGCTGGAGGTGGATTTTCTGCCCTGGGGCCTGGAGGCCGCGCAAAAGCCCTTATTCCAAACGCTAAAGGCCGCCATTCTCGGCCGCAGGCGCCTGGCCTTTACCTATTTTGGCGCAAGCGGCGAAAAAACGCAGCGCGTGGCCGAGCCTGCCAAACTGTGCTATAAAAGCAGCGCGTGGTATCTGCAGGCCTTTTGCCTTGCGCGCGGCGAGTGGCGCACGTTTAAATTGTGCCGTATGCTGGGCGCCCGCATGCTGGAACAGGACTTCGAGCCCGGCGCGCACGGCGCGCCGCCGCCGCTTGACAGCGAGGAAGAGCCGCCATGTATGCTGCAGATGGAGCTGATGTTTCTGCCCTGCGCGGCACACCGCGTGTACGACCTGTTCTGCCCGCAGGATGTCACCCCGCTGCCGGACGGGCGCTTTTTCGTCTCCGCGCGCTGGCCGCGTGGCGGGTTTCTGGTGTCCATGCTGCTGAGCTTTGGGCCATCCGTGGCTGTGCTTGGCCCGCCTGAGCTGCAAAAGGCTGTGGCGGACGAGGCATTGCACATTCTGCAATTATACCGGCAGGGCACACCGGCAGAAAGGCCATAAGCAGGCCGGGCTGAAAATTTTCCGGCCATACAAAAAAGCGGACACACCGTGTCCGCTTTTTTCTTTTATACTGGCAACACCGGCGAAGGGGCCATTGCCGCCCTTCTGCCGGAAGCTGTGCACAGCGGCATTGCGGCGGGGCTGCGCACCCTGCCGCACCCATTCCCATTGTAGAGAAAGGAGAAAAGAATGGAACACACAAAATTTTGCCAAAGCTGCGGCATGCCGCTTCGCACCCCCGAGGCGCACGGCACCTGTGCCGCAGGCGAAAAAAGCGAGGATTACTGTATCTATTGCTACCAGAACGGCGCCTTTACCTGGAACTGCACCATGGACGAAATGATAGAGTTCTGCCTGCGCCTTGCGCTGCAGCACACCCCTTCGCTGGACAAAGCCGCCGCCCGCGCACAGATGCAGCAGTGGTTTCCCACGCTGAAGCGCTGGCAGGCGCAGCAGGGCATGTGAAAGGGGGCGGGCGCCGTGGAAGAACTGCATGTGTTTCGCCTCACCCCGCAAAACCTGCCCGCACTGGCCGCCTTTATGGCAAAGGCGCGCCCTCAGTGGTGGGATGAAGCGGGCGCCGCAGGCCAGCTTTCGGGCACGGGGCTCACCATTGGCACCGTGGGCTGGCTTCTTGGCAAAGATGAAACCCATCTCTCTGGCTGGCTGTTATGCCGCGAGCTGTTTTTATATCACTGCCTGGAAGTGGAATGCTGCGGCTTTTTCCAGCAGGGCCGCTTTTTTCTGGAACATCGCCTGGGCGCGCTGTTTTGCGAGGCAGAGCGCTATGCGCGCCAAAAAGGCTGCACCGCCCTGCGCACCGCCATGGGCTCGGAGGGGTTTTCCCTTCACGGGCGGCCTCTGGGGAATATTGGGCAGGAACTTCAGGCACTTTCCGCCCCCGGCAAGCAGGACTTTCACTGGCTGCTTTCCCGAGGGTTTCGCCCGGTGGGCATCCAACCGCACGCATTGGGCCGCAATTTCCACTGCGTGCTTCTCACCAAAGAGCTTTGACGCCTCACTGCACAAAGCGGCGCGCGGCATCCGTCCACTGTGGATGCCGCGCGCCGCTTTCTCTCTCAAGGGTATCTGTGCGGTTCGCTTTGCAGGGCGTCTAACCGGCTTTCCCCTTTGCCTTTCTGTTCTTTGCGCGCAAGAACCCCCTTGCGCCTTTCCGGCATATTTCTGCAAGCCGGCGGCATGCGCCGCCGGCTTTTTTCATTTTTCCGCCCCACGTGAAAGCTGCTGCCCGGCGGCAGAAACAATCGCTTTCACTTCCGCAATCGTCCTGCCCTCTGCGCGCAGGCGCCGCAGCAGGCGGATGCGCTCTACACTTTGGGCCCGGCGGTAGCGCCGGGTGAGGTTTTCCTCTGCCTGTTCAAAGGGCAGCAGGCCCTGCTCTGTGTAAAACTTCAGCGTGCTGTAGCGCACGTCCGTCAGCCGCACCAGTTCCCCAATGGTCACATACTCCGCGCGCGCTATCGTCTCCATGCTGCGCTGCCTGGACATGGCCGGCCGCCCCCCTATCAACTATGCGCAGTGACAAGCACCGTCACAATCGCGATCATGTTCTCCACATAGTCTACCATATTTTTCACCAGTTTTCCATTGGGGGAATTCAGCAGCGCTTTCAGGCGCGCGCGCATCTCCTTTTGTTCAAACTGGGAGAAATACGGCTTCAGGCAGCCGCCGCGCTCCAGCAGAATGACAAGCGCGGCAATGTCTTCGGTTACCTCGCCGTCCTCCAGCAGTTCGGCGCGCACCATGTCCGTCACGCCATGAATGGCCTCTGTTGTGGGCACATAGCTCACAGTGCCGAACACCCCGCCTGCCGCCTGCCGGGCAAGGCCCATGGCCACAAGCTCTTTCCCAATTGATGCCATCAGCTCCTTGAGGTATCGGTCTGTAAAAGAATATACATACGCCTCCAGCACCTTTTCCATCTTTACAGGGCGCGGCTTATCCAAAAAAGCGTACAGCGGCATCAGGTACTGTTTTTCAGCGGGCAGCGGGGCTGTGACGGCCACCTGTTTTTTGTCGATGCAAATGCAGCCCTCCATCTGCAATTCCAGCAGGCCGGCAGCCACCAGGCACACCTGTTTTTCCGTGCTGAAGCCCGATATCTTCCCCTTGCCGTTAACCGCGCAGATGAAGTATTCCTGGGTGAGCGTCATATCTTTCATGATGGTAACCTCCCAATGATTTAGGTTCAAAGCACCGAGGCAGGCGCCGCCTCATTCGCTTATTACTTATTACTTACTACTTACGATTTAATATAGCACAATTCCCGCTGTTGTCAAGAGGCAACTGCGCCGCGCCCGGCAGAAGGCAGGCGGGGCGTTGTGCCCCTCCTGCGGGCAAAGGCGCCCCGCCGGAAAGAAAGGGCACGCGCGGCGAAGCCCCGCCGCGCGTGCCCTTTGCGTGTTATTTGCCAAAATGGCACAGCCACCATGTTTTCAGTGCGCCGTAGCCGTTCTGTTTATCGGTTTTGCGCTGTTCGCACAGGGCCCACCGGTATGGCTTGCCGTCAAACACCAGGCCGCCTGCCCCCGCGCCCGTCAGAACCTTCGGCGCCTGCTGTGCCCCGGAATAGGCGCATGCGCTGTAATCCCACTGAATGCGCCCCGCTTCGTCCGCCCCGCCGGGCGCCCACAGCGCGCACACGCGGCCGGCAGCCTCGCCTGCACAGAAGCGTTCGAACAGCAGCCTGCCGTCACAGTAGACGGTGACCACATCGCGGAACCCGGCCGCAGGCTTTTCCTGTGCATAGGAAAACCCCGCACAGCGCTGCTGCTTCACCTGTTTTTGAATATTGTCAAATTTCATGGTTTTCTCCCCTGCGCTTCTATTTGCGCGCGCTCGCGCTGCAGCTCTTCCAAAAGTGTCGGCAAGGTCCACATGCGGTTTGTGGGCGTCAGTGTAGCCTTGTAGTCAAAGCCAAGCTGCGCCGTGCGCAGCGCGGCAAGGGCTTTGTCCAGCAGGGCGTCGGCAAAATAGGCAAACACCAGCACGCTGTGCTGCGGCGCCGGGGCGCCCGCCCCGCCCGCAGGCCCTGCCTCACCCGCCAGCACGCCAAGGCGCGTGCCGCAGTCTTCCGGCTGCAGCACGCGCACCTGCACGCCCATTGCGGCAAAAATCTCTCTCAGTTTTTCCTCATTCACACAGCCATATGCCAGCGCCAGCGGCGCGCGGCGCACCACCCTTGCTTTCACGGGCCCCGCCTCTCTTTCTTTGCAGCAAAACGCGGCCGGCCAGCGCACACATGCCCCGGCCGCTGTTTCTTTCATGATAGCCGCTTTCCGCCGGGCCGTCAACCGGTTTGCACAATAGTTTTGAGCGTTTTATCCATAGAGAACAACAAAAATTCATGCAGGATGCGAATGGACATCTGCACACAGTTTGCATATAATAAAATCAGAAAAAGGAAAGGGGTTGAAGCCCATGTACCAGGCAGAAGAACCCGTGCAGCCTGTGCAGGGCGCATGACTCAGGACGAACGGCTGTTATCTCAGTTCGATTAGGACTCTAGGCCAAATAAGCCCGGTGTTGCGAAGGCGGAAGGCCCGCAGGAAATGTGGCGATGGCCAAAGGCTCACAGCAAAGCGTCGTCCCAAACGAGCATCGCGTCTTGCACAAGGTGAGCACACATAGATGCCCGGCCTTGTAAAGAAAGGGCCGTGGTGAAATGATTGTAAAGAAAGTCATTTCAACGTTCGAAAGGGTTTGCCCGGCGGGGTGGTAAAATACCTTGAAAGGGCAAAGGGGGCCTTTCAGGAACGGGATGAATTTCCCCGTAATGTTTCCAAACTAAAATTGGCAAAGCCAAAGAAAGGGAACGAACGCCAATGTACCGGTAATTACCCCTGAAATGCGGTAAGAAAGTAGCGTTTCTCGAAGAGAAAAGGGAAAGGTGAAAGGGGCCGCAACGGGGTGGCACACTTTTTGAGAAGTTGTTTGTAAGCAATGCTGAAAAGGGATACGCCGATGCACTAGGCAATGAAAGCGGCAAAAGCCGCAGCAAGAAACTGAATATCGCAAGTTTTAACTATCGTTTTCAGAAAAGAACCTTAAAACTTGGAGTAAGAACGTTGCCCGGCCGCGAGCGTTTCGCGGCCGGGTTCTTATTTTCCGCGCGGTGGTGCGGGTGCCGCGCCTGCTGTGCGGCGGGCCTGGCGGGGCGTGTTTCTTGACATTATGCCATTTGCGCATATAATGAAAAGTATTGATTTTATCCCTTTCTGCGCTTTTGCGCCGCCGCACGCCTTTCTGCGGGCAGCCCTGCCCGCGGCCGCAGCAAGGGGCCGGAAATGAGGTTTTAACCGTGAGTTCGCCTTCCATCCTTCCCGTGCTTATTGGCGCGGATATGAACTGCTATTCCGTGGCGCGCGCCTTTCACGAGGCGTATGGCATAGAAAGCTATGCGTTCGGCCGCTGGCCCATGGGCGACACCATGTATTCGAAAATTGTGCATTGCACCTATATTGAAAATGTGGACGAGCCAGCTGTGCTTTTGCAGACTGTGACGGATTTTGCCAACGCCCACGCAGAGAAAACCTGTGTGGTGCTGGGCTGCACGGATGATTATGCCAGCCTTTTGATGGAGATAAAAGAAAAGCTGCCTCAAAACTGCATAGCGCCGTACATTTCGCCCGCTTTGCGCGACAAGCTTGTTTCAAAAGCAGATTTTTACGCACTGTGCGACGAATATGCCATCCCCTACCCCAAAACTGTTTGCGTGGACGGGCCAAAAGACGCCGGGGCGCTTTCCCCGCAGGCGCTGGGCTTTGCTTACCCCATTATTGTTAAGCCCTCTTCCAGCATTCAATACTGGAAATACCCGTTCGATGGCATGAAAAAGGTGTACACGGCCCAAACTGCTGAAGAGGCGGCCGCAATTCTGGCCCAAATTTACGGCGCGGGCTACCCGGATAAAGTAATTTTACAGGATATGATTCCGGGCGACGACAGCTTCATGCATGTGCTGACAGCCTATGTGGACCAAAACCATGCCGTAAAAATGATGTGCCTGGGCCATGTGGGCCTGGAAGAACACACGCCCAAGGCGCTGGGCAACCATGCCGCCATCATCACCGAATACAACGGCCCGCTGATGGAAAAACTGAAGGCATTTCTGGAGGCCATTGGGTACACCGGCTTTGCCAATTTCGACATCAAGTACGACACGCGCGACGGCTCGTACCGCGTGTTTGAAATCAACCTGCGCCAGGGCCGTTCCAACTACTATGTCACGGGCGCGGGCTATAACATTGCCCGCTATGTGGTAGAAGACCGCGTGCTGGGCCACGACCTTGGGCCCTGTGTGATGAATAAGAAAGAGGCGTTCTGGCATTCGGTGCCGCGCGCCGTGGTGTACCGCTATGTGAAGGACAAGGCCTTTGTGGAAAAGGCCAAGCGCCTTGTGAAAGAGGGCAAAGAAACCACCAGCTTTGGCTATGCGAAAGACCTTGCCATGAACCCCAAGCGCTTTGCCTATTACCTTGTGCATATGCAGCGCTATTTCAAAAAATTCAAGACATACTGCCGGTGAGGCCGCGCCTTCCGGCGGCGGGAAAGGAGGCGCAGGCCCATTGAGCAAAACACCGCGCGTGCTGGGCATTCTGGGCGGGCTTGGCCCCATGGCCAGCGTATATTTTTACGAGCTTCTCACAAGGCACACCAAGGCCGCATGCGACCAGGACCATATTGACGTCATCATCAATTCCCGCGCCACCACGCCGGACCGCACTGCCTACATTCTTGGGCAAAGCACAGAAAACCCCTTTGACATTATGGAGGCGGATGCGCACCGCCTTGTTACCTTTGGCGCAGATGTGCTGGCCATTCCCTGCAACACGGCCCATTATTTTTACGACAAGCTGGAACAGACGGCGGGCGTGCCCATTTTGAACATGGTGGAAGAGACCGTGCTGCACGTAAAAAAGCGCGGCGTAAAAAAGCCCGCCCTGCTGGCCACCACCGGCACAGTGGCGGCCAAAACCTACCAGCGCATGTTTGAAAAGCACGGCATGCAGTTTGCCGTGCCGGACGAGGCGCACCAGGCCATGGTGATGCAGCTGATTTACGGCGACATCAAGCAGGGAAAGCGCGCCGACATGGCCGTTTTTGAGGCCGTGGCCGCCCATATGCGCGCACAGGGCTGCGACGGCGCCATTCTGGGCTGCACCGAGCTTTCGCTTATCAAGCGCGACGAACATCTTGGCGCGTTTTTTACAGATTCCATGGAGGTGCTTTGCCGCTGCGCCATCGAGACGTTTGGCAAAACACCCACCGGCTTTGAGGAGGATTAACCCCATGTGTGGATTCATCGGCTTTTCCGGCCAATTGGCAGAAAAAGAGGCCGTTTTGCAGCGCATGATGGCGCGCATTGTGCACCGCGGGCCCGACATGGGCGGCGCTTATGTCGACGAGGACGTGGCCCTTGGGTTTCGGCGCCTGTCTATTTTAGACCTTTCCGAGGCCGGCGCACAGCCCATGAAAAGCAGCGATGGCAATGTGGTCGTCACGTTCAACGGCGAAATTTATAATTTTATGGAGCTTCGGCGGGAGCTGGAAGAAAAGGGCCATCATTTCCACTGCCATGCCGACACCGAAGTGCTGGTGCACGGCTATGAAGAGTGGGGCACCCAGCTTGTATACCGCCTGCGCGGAATGTACGGCTTTGTGATATGGGATAAAGCGAACCGCCGCCTGTTTGGCGCACGGGATATGTTTGGCATCAAGCCGTTTTACTATTACCCCATCCCCGGCGAAAAGGGGCTTTTGTTCGGCAGCGAGATCAAGGGCTTTCTGGAACATCCTCTGTTTGAAAAACAGGTGAATGAAAATGCGCTGCTGCCCTACCTGACGCTGCAGTATTCCGCCACGGAAGAAACCTTTTTCAAAGGCGTGTACAAGCTGCCCGCCGCGCATTGCTTTGTGTACGAAAACGGGCATATGGACATCCAGCGCTATTGGGACTGCAAGTTTGAACCACAAGAACAGGATTTTGAGGCCTGTGCCAACGCGCTGGACAAAACCGTGCACGAATCTGTTGCGGCCCATCGCATTGCCGATGTAAAGGTTGGCTCATTTCTTTCCGGCGGTGTGGATTCCAGCTACATCACCGCCTGCCTGATGCCGGACAACACGTTCAGTGTCGGTTTTGATTACAATAAGTTTAATGAAACAAATTACGCCGCAGAGTTGTCAGAAAAACTTGGCGTAAAGAATTACCGCAAGCTGATCACCGCCGAAGAATGCTTCGAGGCGTTTCCGGACATCCAGTATCACATGGACGAGCCGCAGTCCAACCCGTCCAGCGTGCCGCTGTATTTTCTGGCAAAACTTGCACGCGAGCACGTGACGGTGGTGCTTTCCGGCGAGGGGGCCGACGAGATCTTTGCCGGTTACGAATGGTATGCCGACACCCCCGCCATGCATAAATTCAAAAAGCTGCCCCGTTCTTTGCGCCGTGCGGCGGCCGCCGCAGTGAAGCCGCTGCCCTATTTCAAGGGGAAGAACTTTCTTGTGAAATGTTCCGAAAAGCCGGAAGATTACTTTCTTGGGCAGGCGCTGGTCTTCCCGGAAAAGGAGGCCGAGGCCATTGTAAACCCGGCCTTCCGCGGCGGGGAAAAGCCGCACAGCCTGGCGGCAAAATTCTATGCGCGTGTGCAGGGGCAGGACGAAGTGACCAAAAAGCAGTATCTGGACATGAACATGTGGCTGCCCGGCGACATCCTGCTGAAGGCAGACAAAATGTGCATGGCCCACAGCCTGGAATTGCGCGTGCCGTTTTTGGACAAACAGGTGATGGCCTTTGCCCAAACCATTCCCACGCGTTACCGCATTCGCGGCACGGAAGTAAAGGCCGTGCTGCGCCACGCGGCAAACAAGACCCTGCCGGACGAATGGGCCAACCGCCCGAAAAAGGGCTTTCCCGTGCCTATCCGCTACTGGCTGCGGGAAGAAAAATGGTATGAACTTGTGAAAAGCTATTTTACGGCAGACTATGCATGCCTGTTTTTTGACACACAGGCATTGATGAAACTGCTGGACGATCATTTCCACGGCAAGGCGAACAACCAGCGCAAGATCTGGACGGTGTTCACCTTCCTGACATGGTACAAACGCTTTTTCATTGACGAGGCCGCATCGCACAGCTGAACAACTAAACCGGGCGGGTTTCCCCTGCACAGAGGAAACCCGCCCGGTTTTTTTATTCAGCCATGTCTCTTCGATGCAGGCAGGCCCTTGTGACCCAGGCCGCCAGCCAAACCAGCGCCACCCCAAACACAACCGCGCCGCTCTGCGGCCCCAGGGGCCCGCCGTTCCACGCAGTTGCCGCGGTGTACTGCGCCTGCCACAGGCCCCGGGCGCGGATGCCGTCTGCCGCAAACCCCAACACGGGGCCCCACACCACATTCCACACCCAGTGTGCGCCCACGGCCGCCCAGATATCGCCCGTGGCCAGCGTCATGGCCGCAAACAGCGCGCCAAGCAGAAAATTGTTGCCATGCCACCATACCGGCACGCCCGCGGCCATGTGCCCCACGGTGTAAAGCGCTGCGGCCACCAGCACAGCCCGCAGGGCGCCGGCCCTGCTTTTTTTCGCGGGCATGGCCGCATGCAGGCAAAAGCCCTGATAAAAAAGCCCTTCCGCCAGGGCAGCCAGGCCATAGAACAGCGCGCGTTCCACCACAGCGCCGTGAAAGGCCGGCACCGGCACTTCAATGCGCACCTGTGCTGCGGCCAGCAAAACGCCAAACGCGGCAAGCGCCGCCGCCGCACCCTGCAGCGCGCCATGGCAAAGCTTTCGCGCGCCAGCCTTTTCCGCGCACAGCCCCATTTGTGCCAGCGGCTTTTTGGTGAAATAGTGCCAGGATATCGTCGCCCCGGCGCCCATGGCGATGCACCCGGCCCAGCGGGCAATGCCTGCCGACATGTTCTGCACAGATGCGCTGTTGCCGTAAATGGCAAGGGGCGCCAGCATCACCCCGGTGGCAAGGGCGGCCATGCTTTGCGCCGTGCGCACAAGCCCCGCCGTCACCACTGCCCCCAGGGCCAACAGCCAGCCAGCACGAAGCGCACCGTCTTTTGTGCGAAAAAGCCTTTCTGCGCGCCTCATATGCCAAACAGCCTTTCCGCGTTCTGCTGTGTCACACGCAAAACTTCCTGCACAGAGATGCTTTTGATCTGTGCCAGCATCTGCGCCACATACAAGATCATGGAAGAATCGTTGCGCCGGCCGCGATATGGTTCGGGCGCCATGTAGGGGCAGTCTGTCTCCAGCACAATGGCCTCCAGCGGCAGTGCGGCGGCCGCCTCCCGCGCTTTGCGCGCATTTTTGAACGTCAGCGTGCCGCCAAACCCAAGATACATCCCCTGCTTTGCCAGCCATACGGCATCATCTGCCGAGCCCGAATAACAGTGCAATATGCCTTTTGGGCGGTATTTTTTCAGGAAGGCATAGGTATCCGCATGCGCTTCCCTGTCATGTACAAGAACAGGTTTATCCATCTCCAGCGCGCAGCGCAGCTGGGCCTCAAACAACGCCTGCTGCTCTTCTTTCGGAACAGGCCAGTGATAATCCAGCCCGCACTCGCCCACCGCCACCGCCCTGGGGTGTTCGTACAAAGGGCGAATGGCCTGCAGTTCCGCACGCCAGTTGCCGCCAAACTGCAGGCGGGTGGAGGTGTCTTCCTCGATCAGGCTTTCCGGGTGAATGCCCAGCGCCGCATAAACAAACGGGTACTGCGCGGCCAGCGCCAGTTCCTGCTGCGATGTGGCATAATCCACGGCGCAATCCACCACGCCCGCCACACCCTGCCCGGGCAGGCTTTGCAGCAGAGCGTGGCGGTCGCTGTCGAAGTGGTGCGACGTATAGTGGGCATGTGTGTCAAATATCATGGCGTCCGCTTCCTTTTCCGTTTGTTTCAGTATAGCGGAAATTTGAAAAAAAATATAGTGCAGCGTCAAAAAATGCAGCACGCCCGCGGGCGCGCTGCATTTTTTGCTGTTGTTCCGGCTTTTGCGCCCATGCCAAGCGGTGAGCCCAAAAGGCGTCAGCCCTCAAGCCGGCCATATCCCCGCAGAGGGCCTTTGTGTGAACGGGGCCAGGGGCGCCCGGTGCGGGCCCCTGGCCGCTCTGGCCCGTGTGCCGGCTGCATCCATCCCCTGGCACTGCACAGCTGCCGGGGCACCTCAGCCTGCCTGGCCCGTTTTCAGGCACCGCACCGTCACACGGGCCTGCCCGCTGGAGGTACAGGTAAACAGGGTAAGGTCCCATTGGTCGCTTAGCATATCCTCAACGGCTGTGGCCTCCAGCACCTCGACCGCCTGCACCTCATAGAAAAAGCTGCGGCCCTTTGCGTCTGTAAACGTGATCTGCGCTTTGGCTGTCAAATTGCCGATCGGGCCAAAATGCGTGCTGTAATTATGCCCGGCAATTGTGAAATTGCCCGTATAGGCGGAGCCGCTGTACCGGCAGGGGGCTATCTTCAGGTTTTCATAGCTCCACTCGCTCATAACAGGCAGCGACAGGCCCAGTGCCGGCACCTCCAACACCCCGATGTAATAGTTCCCCTCAATTTCACACACCGGCATCTCCATATCGGGGTTGAGAAGGTAATCCGCAAGCCCGGCGGCATCTTCGCCCCCGCCCGACGCCTGGCCCTGCGCAGTGCCGGGCACCTGTGCCTGAAACTCCGCCAGGACATGGCTTACCGCTACCCCGGCTTTGTATTCATCCCACAGGTTTTTACCCGCCAGAAACAGGGCCGCCGCTATGCACAGCAGCCCTGTTGCCACAAGTATCGTGCCATGTTTTCTTTTATTTGCCATTTTGATCTTCCTGTTTATACCGCACCATCAGCCCGGCCCCCACCAGCAAAAGCCCGCCGCAGGCAAGCAGCGGCACCGGCCACCACAACATGCCTGTCTGGGGCAGCTTTGGGGGTTTGTTGCCCTGGCAGGTGTTGGTGACGATAAAGACATCCCCCTGCCGCGACACCGCAACTGTATATCCGTCCGGCACCCTGGCCTCTGTCACCTGCCATTTGGCGCTGCTGTCCAAATCGCTCCAGGTGTGCTCCCAATTGTTTGCCTGGTTCAGCACCACGGTATCCACAACAACGCCGTCTTTCAGAAGCTGAACAGAGATCTGTACCGGGCGCTTGTTTGCGCTGTTGTCATCGTCCTTCCACACCTTCTGCACCTTGCGGCTCACGGTCTCATCTTTCTGGGGCTCCTGGTCGAACTTGCAGGATACCTCTACATCGTAGTTCCAGACGCCCTGCGCCAGCCCGGGCAAGGCCACCAGCATGGGTTCCGGCGTGTAGACGGTGTCCCCGCTCACATACGGCTCACCCGTCACCAGATAAAGGCCCACCGCGCACTCTGTGATGCAAAAAGTCCCGTCCTGCCCGGTGCGGGCCCGCGTCCATGCAGGCAGTTCGTCACGGGCCACGTAAGCGTCCAGGGTCTGGGCCAATGCTCGCCAGCCGGAGCTGTCCAGGCCCTTCCATTCCACAGGATAATTCTGAAAATCGCCAGCGAGGGCATATTCACCGGATGCAGAGACGTCCGCCACCTTGTATACCGCGAACTCCACTTCAGAGAACCCTTTGCCCCCCTGCCCGAAATACACGGTGAGGGATGCTTTCTTTGCAGTGTCGATGCTCTCATCGGCGTACGCCGCCGTCGCCATGCAGCACAGCCCAACCAGAAAGGCAAGCAACGTGGCGCCGATGCGTTTGAAAAGCATGTCGGGTCTCATCTGTCCATCACCCCCTTTGAACCTTTTCTTCTCCTTCTTCGCGGCCTCAGCATGATCAATCCCAACACGATCAGCAGCATGGGCACCGCAAACAGCGGCGCTGTATCGCGCGGGTCCAGCAGCATGGCGTCTGCCGTAATGCGCAGGCTTCCCGTTTCCGGGTTTTCCACACGGTGCCCGCGCACCAGAAGCCGGTGCGTGTTTACCCCGTAGGGCGTACAGGTCACCAGGGTACACAGGTCTTTGTCCGCTTCGATCTCCAGCAAAGAGATATCGTCCGGTTCCACGATGCGGATCTGATCCACCTCGTATGTCAGCGTTTCATCCAGCACCGACAGGGTGAACCGGTCCCCTTCCGTAAGCTGGTCCAGGTCTGTGAACAATCTGGCGGAAGGCAGCCCCCGGTGGCCGGAGATAACGCTGTGCGTCCCCAGGCCGCCCACCGGCAGGGAGGAGCCCTCAATGTGCCCGATGGCCACCTGCAAAACCTCTTCGTCGGTGCCATGATAGATGGGAAGCGTCACGCCGATGCCGGGGATCTGCAGATAACCCATGATTCCATCCCCCGCCACATCCAGCAGCGTATCATAATACTGCTGCTCCTCCTCGCTTGGAAAAAAGCGGTCCTCGTTGGAAAGAAGGGCGGCATTGTAGGCCTGTGCCTCCGCCCACAAAGCATCGTAGGCGCTGTTGTCCAGCTTCGTCACGGCATCCACATAGGTGGCGATCACCTGTGACTGATGTCTGGAATTCCAGTAGTTCGCAACTGCCGGATACAGCAGCAAGGACAGCCCTGCAAGAAGCACAGCAACCAACAGGATGACGATGATTCTGTTTTTTTTAGAAGCTTTTTCCTTCATACAAGACTCTCCTCCCACAGGGAGGAAGGCCCCTCCCTGTGGCAGCCGTATGGGGTTTGACGGTTACTGACGGTCGCTTACTCCTTTGCGAAAGCGCAGGAACAAAAGGGCGCCGGAAGCGGCCACCATCAGGCCGCCCAGCAAATAGAAGGCAGCCGTGCCCCTGCCGCCGGTCTCGGGCAGGGTGACGCCTTTGTGGTTGGCCACCGTGGTGACAAGGGCGTCTTCATGCTGCTGGTCCCGGGTGAAGGTGATGGTGCCGAGGCCTCCGCCTGTGATCTCGGCGCCCTCTTCGTCCACAAACTTGGCCCCTGTGACAGAAAGGCCCGTCAGTGTGAGCCCAGCTGAGTCGTGGGTAGCTTCAACGGTAAACTCGATCGCGTCGATGGAATTATATCCCGCGGGCGTCTGCGTCTCTGTCAGGCGGTAGGTGCCGTCATCCAGCCCTTTGAACTCGAAGGTAGTGGTGGTATCGCCTGCCATAACCTGCCCTACCACGGACCAGTTTCCGTTTTGAAGTTTTTTCTCCAGCTGGAAGGCTGCCCCGGCCAGCGGTGCATCCCCGTTGTCGCCATCCACCTTGTTTACACTCACCTTGTAGGTAAATACGATCACGGTGTCCTTCGGGGTCTTGCCGGTCCCCTCGCCGTTGGGGTTGTTGGAATACTCCAGATAGGCCTCATTCGGGTTACCCCTAGAACCGATCACGGCATCCTCGTTCAGTGTAGAGGTGTACTCCACGCTGATCACCGTGCCCGCCTGCACCGTTGCGATTTTCTTCAAATCGTCAAACTCAACGTGGAAAGTGCAGTCATCGTCCAGGCCAGTGGTTACCACGCTGTATTCGGTGTCTTGGACCGTCTGATCTCCCACCTTGACAACAAAGCTGTCCTCATTCAGCGTCAGGCCGGGGCTTTGCGTATCGTGGATGATGAAGGTATATTCTTCATAACGGTCATAGTCGCTGCCCACGGTGGCGGCAAGCCGGAAGGGCACGCTGTCGCCAATATCGTGGTCGGCAGAATCCTGCCAGCCGGTGTAGCTTCCGGCTACATCCGTGGTGTCGTTGATATCCTTGACCTTTTTCTCAAACGTGGCCACGTCCCCTTTGGGCTCCACCGTCTCCGTGCCCAGCACCTGCACGATGTAATCGCTGACAAATTCATTTTCTCCATCGCCGACCAGTGCGTCCTTCACAAGGTAATAGCCGGCTGCGGTAAGGGAAATGGTTATCGAGTTAGCCGTTGCCGTTTGTGTGGCCGCCGCGGTGCCCAGGTACGAGCCCGTGTTCAGCACCTCTAAAAATTCATCCAGGTCTTCGGCACTTGTCAGCTGCTCTGCCACGCCGGCAGCCGTGGTGCAGCTGCCGTATTTTGTGCCGTTTTGGGTTTTCAATGCCTGAAGAAAAGTTTCCGAATTGCTGATGCTGGAGCCCCACTCAATGTTAGAGAGGACTCCATCCGCTGAAAGGTCGCCAGAGAAGATCTGGTACACCGTGTAGGTATGGTTTGTGGTGGTTGGGGAAATGGTGATGGAATAAGTTCCATCCTGGGCGAAGGCCGGCAAGGCAATCAGCATTGCCATTGCCACAGACAGCAACAGTGCCGCTATTTTTCTCCATCGCTTCATAAATTGTCTCTCCTTTCTGCGCCAACTGGCAATTGCTTGTCGTACACCGCGCGGGGCCTGCTTCTGCCGCCAGGCCCCGCGGCCTTAAAACTGTCTTTTTCTGCGCCGCACACCAAGGCACAGCAGGGCGGCTGTGCCGGCCAGGGCAAGGCCCGCCGCCGCAAAGCGGGCAAGGCCCTCCCCGCCAGTTTCCGGCAGGACATACCGGTTTCTTGTGTTTGTGATCTCGATGGTGCCGGTCTGGATCCCTTTGTTATTCTGGTAAGTGACCTCAAACCCGGCCAGCGCCTCCTCTTCCACCGTGTAGGTGAAGGGGTTGCCCTGTTCGTCCTTTTTCGGAAGCCCCGTCCAGACATAGGTCCATTCGTTGTCCGCCGTCAGCTGAACCGGGGTTTCATAAGCGGTTTTGGTGCCATTGCACCATTGATACAGTTGAACTTCCACTGCCGTTACAGGCGGGTTTTCCAAATCTTGCCCGGCGTCATTTTTCCACTTTTTCACCACAGCCAGCGCATCCGACTCGTTGGGCACATAGATAGAAAACGTGGTGGAGTAGGCAATAAACTCGATGTCCTCCGGGTCCACATCTGCCGGGATGGCGCCATTTTCCTGCATCCTTTCAATGGCGGCTTCCCTGGTTTCCTGCTGCGCGCCCCAGATGAAGTAATAGAACGTGTCGCTCTTTACATATCCTTCGGGGGCTTGTGCCTCCTGCATCCGGTACAGATTATCGTTCAGCGTGGTCTCTGATATGAAGCTCAGCACGATAGTGCCACTTTCTCCCACTTCAAACAACCCGTCTGCGCCTGCCGTGACAGTGGTCTGCTTCCACTCGTAGCCGCTTCCATCCCCCTTTTCCTCATACCGCTCCAGGCGGAATTTTGCCCCCGGAAGCATCAACGCCATGTTGTCGGCATCGTACTTGTAAATTGTTACTGTCGCCTTATTCACCGAGGCGGAAGACTGTTGCTCCTGTATCTCGATCTCAGACTCAGAGGAGATGCCGTCATGCCCACTGAGCGATACGGTATTCAGGATCTGCAAGTCCCCTGCTGCCGTTCCCTGGTTGATGACATAGTCATAAGCTAAGACACAGGCGGTTCGATCCGGAATGGAAAAAGTGCTCTTATTGGCATCTGCATCGTATTGTACGGAATAATCGTCCGGGTCCATCACCGCCCCGCAGAAATGGCTTTGCTGTGCATCGGCGTCATACTGGTACAGCTTTACCGTGTTCAAAAGCAGGTTTGCGCTGGCTCCGGCCGGGACCTGCAAAGTGTCCTCCAACACCAGCTGATCGTTGTAAGGGTTGATGTCTTCACCGTCCGGGTTGATGGCGATGTAATAGTGCAGCACCGTGGAGAGCGTGCCGTCCTCTGCCTGCTGCTGTTCCACGGTTTTTTCCAGACGGGCACGGGCATAATACACCGTGGTGCTTGTGCTGTCCGTTCTACCGTCCCATGTGACGGTGTTCACATACACCTTTTGCCCCGCTTCTTCCAGCTGCGTGTCGCCTGCCACAGACACGTCATAGTAGATCCCGATAGGCACGCGGGAAAACTCACTGAGGTGGCTTACAGAAAACGCAACCGTAGTTGTGCCGTCATCATTTTTTGTTGACGTGGCGGTGAGATAATAATTTGATTCATTGCTTACTACGGTGCCCGTGTCAAAACCGTCCGGGTGGGTGCGCAGAACCACCGACCCCTCCACCAGTTCCGCCCCCGCCGGCAGCGTATCCGTCACGGTGATGCCATCCGGGGTCGGGGTATATGCGCTGTAATCCGTGATCAGGATGCGGTAGTGCAGAAGGTTGCCTGCATCGCCGGAATTTACTTCCAGCGCCTCATCGGTGTAGGAACCCGTGTCGGTGCTGTCCGCCGCGGCGCCTGTCAGGCTGGCCTGCTTGTTCAGCTTTTCCAAAAAAGACATCTCGCCGGTAGGCATCATCAGCCCGCTTTGGATCCTGCCAAGGTTTGCCATCGTCACCTTTTCCGTGCCCTCGGGCAGTTTGCTTTGATCCACTTTCGTGTAATAGATGAGAACGATATTGTCCGAACCTATCTTTTCCAGCGCAGATTCGGTAAATTGAATGGCGAACATTCCTAGCGGCATGTCGTCTGCCAACTCAGCAAGTGGCTGCCACGGCAGGTTCGGGGCCGCCAGATATTGCCAATCTGTGTACCCCACGTATGCAACGAGGTCTTCTTCCCCCTTCGCGAAATTATCTCTGTTCGCATCCACCGTCTCTTTGGGGATCGCCAAAATGGTATAATCCGCACCGTATACAAGGGGAACCGTTCCCTTGTCATTTCCTGCATAAAAATCAAAACCGCCAGAGCCTGTCAACAGCGCTTTTGTGGTGTAGTGGCTGCCCTTCGGATAGCTGCCGTCTTCCAGCATGACGTTGGGGATGAAATCCACATAGAGCAGCTGATCAAGCTGCGCCTGCTCGGGGTGCGTGATGGTAGTCATCCACTGCACCATGCCGGTGTCAGAGTCAGCTGCCGTCAACCCCTTGACGATACCGTATTCGCCGGTGCCATATCCGTTGACATCGATCTCTGCCTCGTATTTGCCCAGCTTCACCCTGTTGTGGAAGGTGAGATAGCTGGGGTATCCCACTTCTGTCATGGCCGTCTGATAGGTGATGACGTATTGATGTGTGGCCCCCTCGTCAAAGACATAGGGGATGCTGATATTCTGGGCCGCGCCCACCGGCTGATACTGGTCATAAGCCTGCATCGAAACCGTCGCCGGCAGGTTCATCTGAACGACCTGGCCGTCTGCCGTAGTATAGGTCAGGGTATCCTCCAGCTTCCAGCCGCTGATGTCCTGTTGGCTTTCGTTCAGTGTGATCGTCCAGTAAATGATCTGCGCCACAGGGTCGTAATAGCCCTCTTTTTTCACCATTGCGCCGGCAACCATCACTTTGGAGCTGGCCTGCACCTCGCTGACATCATCCCTGGCTGTTGCCAGATTGGTAAACTCTGTATAGCCATCGGGGTCGCCAGAGACGCTCAAATCAGGCGTTGCGGTATAGTAGATGACGATAGACTCCCCTTCTTCCAGCGCCGGAAGGCCCGTCAGCGTAAAAGAAGCGGCCTCGCTGTCTGTTTGCTGCGTGACGGCCCAATTGTAGCCGGTCAATGTTTCGCTGCTTTGGTCCGCCTTTATTTTTTCCACAGAGATCGAGGCCCCGTAAGTTATCTTCCCGTAATCGGTCGGATGAACAAAACAGTCTTCCAGGGTGATGGCGCCGTTCGACGCCTTCTCGCTGGAGATGACGATCTGATAGTTGATGAGGTTCTGCTCTGCATCATACCAGTTGGTTTTTTCAATGGAAAGGCCCGCGTCCTCGACGCTGGGGTTTACTGTGATGACCATGCCATCAAAGTCAAACTCGATCTGATTATCTCCCTCTTCGCCTGTGGCGGTGATCAGCCCCTGGAATTGGAGGTCTCCCGAAAAGCCCGCGCCGTTTGCGACGAACTGTTCCACAAATTCAATGACGATCAAACCGTCCGTGCTGATAGAATAGGTGCCGGCGTTGAGGGTCGTGTCGTTTCTCTTGATATTGACCTGCCCGGAAGCCGGCTCTTTCAGGCCGATCCCGGCAGGAAGCTGATAATAGATCGTGCGGGAGCTCGAAGTTACAACATTGTCCGGGATCGTGTATGTGATCGCCAGCTGCACAGTGTCGCCGGTGGTTACCTCCGTTGCCGGCACCCATTGCCCGTCCACCGTTTTGGAAAAAGCGATGTATGTAAGGTATTGCCCAAAGTCGATGCCGGTTGCCAAAGGCGTGGCATCGGCCAGCGCAGACATCTGCGTGGTGAGCAGCTGGCTTTGCAGACCGTCCTGATCGTCCTGCGCAGATGCGGGCAAGCAGCTTTCGTCGTGCACATGCTGCTTCACCTCCAGCATCCCGCATATGAGCTGGCCGTTCTCGTCATAGCAGCTGTCGGTGTGGGTGTGAAGAATGATCTCCTGTTTCCCACAGATAAGCTCTGTGCTCACCTCATAACAGCTGTCGGTGTGGGTGTGGGGCGCGGCTTCCTCCTGGCCGCAGACAAGTACCTTGGGGTAACACTCTTCCGTGTGGACATGCCCGCCCTCCGGTATCGTGCAGACAAGCACCCCGTTCTCATCGTAGCAGCCGGTGTCCTGGGTGCAGGTCAATATTTTCTGGGTCTCATAGCATGCCTCCGTGTGGGTGTGCTCCGGGCTTTCCTCCTGCCCGCAGATCAAAGTTTTTGTGACTTGATAGCACTCCTCTGTGTGGATGTGCCCCGTGTGAACATGAGGCGCACATTCTTCCAGCCCGCAGGCCGGCTGCTCCGAGACCGCATAACAGGAATCGTCATGCACATGCCCCTCGCTCTCTTCCAGCCCGCAGACAAGAGCGCTTGTCTGCTGATAGCAGGAGGCCGTGTGGGTGTGGGGCTCTATCTCTTCCAACGGGCAGATCAGGGCCCCGTCTTCCCCGTAACAGGATCCGTCATGTGTGTGGACGACAAAATCTGCATAACCGCAAATGATGTTGCCCGCTTCGTCATAGCAACTGTCTGTATGGGTATGCAGCTGCAGCTGACATTCCAGCATTTCATTGCCCTGTTCCAGGGTAATGGCCGGCATCACCATTAAGGCCGTGCTTCCAACCAGAGTCAGTGCCGCCAGAGATGCCGTCACCCGCTTCCAGTGTTTCCACAGCTTGTGTTCCCGCAGGTATTCCCGGAGTTTTTCATTTCCATCCAGTGGTTTCATGGAAAGCCTCCTTTCTGAATTCTATGCGATGGCTCCGATCTCTTTCAGCGGCCAAAGCCGAAAAACAAGTTTTCCAATGATCTGCTCTTCGCTCACACAGCCCACCTGGGCATTGCGCGAATCGCTGGAGACGGTGCGGTGGTCCCCCATTACAAAATAACGCCCTTCCGGCACCTGATAGGGCAATTCTATGCTGCACTCGCCCAGTGCCTTTTCCTCCAGATAGGGCTCCTCAAGGGGCACACCATCGATGTTCACATTCCCGGCCTCGTCCAGGTCTACCCATTCTCCCGGCAGGCCTACCACGCGCTTGATCAGGATCTTATTGTTGTAATAAAAGGCAATGATGTCTCCGCGCTCATAGGCGCCGTTTCCCAGGGCCATAACAACGTTGCCGTTGACCAGTGTCGGTTCCATGGACGTGCCATAGATCCGCAGGATGGGAAACAACAGGCTTGAACTCAACACCGCAACTGCCGCCACCACCAACAGGATGGACAGGCTGCTGCACAGCATTCGCTGCCGCCCGGCCCGGGACTGTTCCCGCTTCAGCTCTGCCTCCAGCTGCTGCACCGTGGGCAGCGCGGGACGCACAGGATCGTTCTTCATAGCGCCCTCCATCATACATGGCCGCCCGAGGTGCCAAGGTCAAGAAAGCGCTTCAGGCCCTTGTTGTCGTGATAGATGCCCTGCAAGCGCTGTGCGACCTTGATCCAGTATGTTTCGGACCTTTGTTTTGCATCCGTCATCATGGCTGCGCACTTCTTTTTGCAGGCCAGCTCCATATCGGCGCATTTCATCCTGGTCTCCCGGAGCTGCCGTTCCATCTCGGCCTTGCTCTCTTCCTCGCGCTGGGCAAACAGCACTTCCTGCCGCTCGTTGAGGGCGCGGATGTTCTCAATGTACATTTGGCTTGCGGCCTGCGCCGCCTCAAAGACCCCGTTGACCTGAAGCGCCGCCATGGCGATGGACCCCGCTTCGTGGATGGAGAGCTCCCTGCTTTTCAGTGCCTGCTGGGCCTCTTGCAGTTTCTTTTTCAGGGCGGCTGCCTCTGCCTCGTGCTCGGCTTTCAGCGCCGCAGTTTCTGCTTTGTGTTCAGACTTCAACGCGGCGGCTTCGGCCCCGTGTTCCGCTTTCAGCGTTGCCACCTCGGCCTCATGTTCCGCTTTCAGTGCCGCTATCTCGTCCTCATAGCCAGTTTTCAAAAGCGCTGTGGTTTTTTCCTGTTCCGCCTTGAGAAATTCCATGTTTTTCTCATATTCAGACTTCAAAAAGCCCAGATCTTTTTCATATTGCTGCTTACAGGTCTCCAGCTCTTTTGCCTGCTCAAGCATGATCTCCAAAAGTTCTTTTCTGTTTAAGCTGCGCAGTTCCTGGTTCGTCATGGTTCTGTCTCCTTGCCTGCCCCTCTTTTCAAAAGGGGGTGGGGGTGTCAATTCTTTCCTCTGCCCGGGGTAGCTTTTCTCTTCCGGCATGCCCTGACAGCCCGGGGCGGCCGGGCCTGCCTGTGCAGTGTGCAATGGGCGGGGCGCCTTCAAAAAGCGCTCGTAGGGAACGTCTTCATCCTGCCCCAGAATGTAACACTCCGTGTTCGGTTTCTGCTCGCGGATCTTGTCCACCAGAGCCTGCCCGGGCATTCCGTCCAGCACGGCCCTGGTAAACACGATGTCCACGTCATGGTACAGTGCATACCGTATGGCGTCATCCGCGCTGCTGTACAGGGAGATACTGGCTGCAAACTGCTGCTCTTTCAGACGCCTGGTCTCCCGCTCCAGCGCCGCTTTGTCACTGTCCACAAGCAGGATCGTCATCGTACCCCCCCTTTTTTGCTTCTCTTCTTATATGGTAACCTCCTCTGCGCAACAAAAGTGCAACAAATTCTTTGAAAAACTTCCGGGCTGCAAACCCCGGCGCCGAAAGCCGGCATTTTTCCCGCAGCTGCATCAGGGCTTTTTTGCCGCTGCGTGTCATTTTTTCGGGATAAAAAACACTCAGGGCAGCACCGCAAGCCTTTGTGGCTCATGGAGCAACACTGAGTGTTTGGATACGTCAGGGCCCTGTGGCAGGACCGTTTTCTTACACCACACAGACTTTCCGGTTTTTGTCAATGGGCAGACAGTCAGCTTTTTCGGAAGCCAAGTTCCGCATTGCGCACCTCTGCCCAGCTGTAACATTGCATGTAATCATTCTGGAACGCATTGATCGCCTGGGGGTCGCCCTGCAAAAAGCGGTAGTAGTCGCAATCAAATTTTTCGGGGATCACCGCATAGCTGTTGCGCCCTTTCAGCAGGATCTCTTCCGCGCCCACCTTTTTCAGTATATTGATCATCTCATACAGGATAGTACGAAAATAAGATTTTCCCGAAAGCGTGTCTTTCGCATCTTCAAACAAAGCCGCGTAGGCCTCCCCCGTTGTGACGGACGAACCTCTGCGGTCCACCAGATAGGCCAGAAGCTCCTTGGATTTTGCCCGGCTGAACCTGACGGGCTGGCCGTCCACATAGAGGTCAAAGCCCCCAAAGGTTTTGGCCGTGATGCGGTGTTTGGCCCCCTGCTCACTGTAAATAAAGGTCAATTCCCGGCTGACGGCCTCCTGTGTAACAGGCTTCAAAATATACCCCGTGGCGTGCACCGCAAAGGCGTCTATGGCATATTGGGAATACCCGGTGACAAAAATGATGCGAATTTGCGGCTGGACCTGCCGCAGCTGCACTGCCAGTTCCAGCCCTGTCATGCCGCCCATTTGAATATCCAGAAAGGCCACGTCGATGGGGTGGGCCTCGGCCATCTCCAAAGCGTCCTCCGGCCAGGTGCAGCAAAAAATTTTCGAATCCGGCCGCACCTTCTGCAGGATGGACTCCAGCTCCTCCATCTGCAAAGGTTCGTCGTCAAGCAGCAGAAAATTCATCTGTCCATCCCCCCTGTCCATGGGATATGGATGGTTGCCGTTGTGCCCTGGCTGCTGCTTTCGATCTGCAGGCTGCCATCCACCATTTGTTCCAACCGGCTGCGAACGTTGGCGATGCCGATATGAAGGTGGTTTCCCAGAAGCGGCCTCTCTTTTGCCTTTTCCATTCCCACCCCGTTATCTGCAACCTTTATCACCACATACCGGTCCGTATTCTCTGTGCTGATCACAATGGTGCCGCCGCCGCGCCGGTTGAGGATGCCATGCTGCACGGCATTTTCCACCAACGGCTGCAGGGTGAGCGGCGGGATCATGAAATCTTCCGTTTTGATCTGATAAATGATTTGCAGCTTGTCTCCAAAGCGCTGCTGTTCCAGATACAGGTAATTTGCCACATGGTTCAGCTCTGCCCCAAAGGCGATCAGTTCGCGGTTTTTCAGGCTGTCCATATTCCCGCGCAGAAAATCGGAAAACTTTCTGATGGCCTTGCGCGCCGTCTCGGGGTCCTTTTCGCACAGGCGATGTATCGTGCCAAGGCAATTGTATAAAAAGTGTGGCTGTATCTGGCTGAGCATGATGTCTATGCGCCTTTCGGCCAGTTCCTTCTCCTGCTCTTTCAGCGTCACCTCGTGCTCGAACTGCACATTCATAAGAATGATCAGTATGGATACCGTAATGCTTGCGTTGATCACCGCGATCCCGCGCACAAGCATCTGGGCCACCCCGCAGCCCACAGGGATAAAAATGTAAAGCAGGAAAAACACAACTTCCCTGGCCAGCAGCTTTTTGCGGTAGATGAGAACCAGCACCATAAACAGCAGATAACCCAGCTGCATGTCAAGCTGCGAGACAAAAAACATGGGGCCGCGCTGGTATCCATTTTCCGTCACGAGGAAAAGCGCGCCCGTAAAAGGGCTTGCCAGCGAAAAAGCCACCTGAACAGCGCACAACACACCGGCGTAGGCCAAACTGATCTTTTTTCTGCGGGCCGGTATTTGCAGATATTCTACGATGTACAAAATGAAAAAAAGCAAGACAAATGCAGATGCCCCATAATACACCGTTGTGGCGGCCGTCAAAACCAGCCTCTGCCACGCCTGTTTTGCAGTGGGCAAAAGCCAGTCGGGCAGATCGCCGGCGATCATGATGATATTGGAGATGCACACACCCAAAAAGTACTGGTTCAGCTTTTGCCTGTACCGGCGGTTGCTGATCAGGCACAGGACGGGCAACATCGACAACAGGGCGCAAAAGGCATCCAGTGTGATATTGACGTATCGAAACTCATCCATGTCATCACACCTTCCACAAAGCAGCCGCACGCCGCGCCGCCGGCCCCGGCCATCTGCGCAGCGCCACAAAAACCTGTACAACGATCCCTTTCCAAAATAAGTGTACCATAGGCCCGGGGTGGTTGAAATCACCCGTTTCCACCTGAAAATGGTACCAATTTCACCGCCCGGGCAGCCTTTTCTTCCAAAATTGTCCAAAGGGCACAAAGGCCTTTGGGCAATTTTGGACACCAGCCGCCGCCGGGCGCCGTCAACGCAGCATGTACTTTTTCAGGTCTTTGCGCTGCTTGATGCCCAGCTTTTCCAATATGGTGGACATATATCGTTTTACCGTGTTCATGGATATCCCCATGTGCTGGGCGATCTCCCGGTTCGTCCACCCCCTGGCCGCCAGCATGGCCGCCGCAAATTCCGTGGTGGTAAGGTTGCCGGCCACATCCTCGCCCGTGGCAAGGCGATGGGCCTTTCGCCAGCCGTCTGAAAACCGGTATGTGATGGCGATGATCCGCTTGAAATCCTCCGGCCAGTCTTTTTTGATCACAACTTCCAGCATCCCGCCCAGAAGCCCGTGATGCTCGCCAAAGGCCTGGATGAGATCGTCCGCCTTCGCCAGGCCCCACGCCGCCAGCAAGTGTTCCTGTGCCTTTTCCGGGCACTTCAAACTTATGTGGGCCATCACGGCCACAAGATGCATATAAATGGCCGGTATTGGAAAGGCCTTGCCGTATATCATCAAAGCGGCCTCCACAATGCCCAGGCTTTCCCCATATTCCCCCTGAAGATAGGCCTGATGCGCCTGCACATACAAGGCGAACATCTTAAGCCCCGCCGGCAGGAAGCGGACATAATCCTGCGAGCGCTCCATGCCCTCCGGCAGCGGCAAATGCAGCAACACAGAGGCGGTTGTGACAACAAACCTGGCCCCCGCATACAGCTGAGGCGAGGCCTTTTCGTCTGTGCGCGCCAGGATGGTTTTTACTTTTTTCAGCACAACCCCCACCCGCTGCGGCTTTCCCTCTGAAAGGTTCGCATAACCGTAAAGAAGGCAGGCCGACAAGCGCAAAGCCGGGTCCGGGTGGGAAAGGTAGCGCTCTGCCATTTTCAGGCAGTCCTCCGGGCGGCCGCAGAAGTAGTAGTATTCCGCCATGGCGATATCTCTCACTTCCCCGTTCTCGATCCCCATCACGTACTCCAGGCACTTGCCCGGTGTAAAAGGCGCGTTCATCAGCGGCATGGGTGTCGTGCAGGGCATCGCTGGCCTTGCCGGGCTCTTTTCCTTTGACAGTTTTCTTTTTTTCGCCTGTTTTCTGGCCTTGCGAGGGTCTATGGGTTTGCGGGCATCTGCCGGGATCGCCCAGGAGTTCCCAAACTTTTTTGCCCCTTCCACGCGCCCGTCCTGGCAGTATTTCTGGGCAAGCCTCTCTGAGGTCCGCCATTTTTTGGCCGCTTTCTGCGCCGATATATATTCGACTGTTTTCTTCATGGCATCCTCCTTCGGCTTCGGCAGGCACCCTGTTTCTTATAATTATTATATTCGTTTATCCGCATAGTTTCAATGCGCGCGGTTTCAAAATATGCCTCCTTTGCGCTGCGTGCAGGGCCAAAGGGCGCCGGCGCAGCGCAGGCCGGGGCCCCACTCTTGGCGCGCGGCGGGGCGCATAAGCCGGCGAAACAGGCGCGGGGCCATACGGCTGCAACAGGGCAAAGAAAAAGCGGGGCGGCATGGTTTTTCACCATACCGCCCCGCGGCGACAAGCACGCCTGTCTTCCTATGTTGCAGCGCAAAGCCGGTTTTCCGGGCTGCCGTTTGCGCACGGATCAGCAAATGACTGAGCCGGGTTTTACGTCGTCCGGGTAAATGGTCACTTTCGCGCCGCCGTCCGGCATATCCGCAGCAAGGATCATGCCCTCGCTGACGTATTTGCCTTTCATCATGGGGCGCGGCGCAAGGTTTGCCACAATGGCCACGTTTTTGCCGATCAGGTCCTCCGGGCCATACCATTTGGCAATGCCGGAAAGGATGGTGCGCTCGCGCTCGCCGTCGAACAGGGTAAATTTCAAAAGCTTTCTGCTTTCCGGCAGCTTCTCGCAGGCAAGCACTTTTGCCACGCGCATCTCCACCTTGCAGAAATCATCAAAGCTGATCTCGGGCAGATGGGTAATTCCCTCCTGCGGCGCCGCAGGTTCGCTGGCCTTTGCGGCCGCGGCTTCGGCCGCAGCCTTGGCCTTTTCCTCCTGCTGATGCAGTTCTTCCAGCTCTTTTTTCGCGTCGATGCGGGGGAACAGCGCCTCGCCCTTGTGCACGGTGTACGCGGCATGGCTGCCGAAACTGCCCAGCGCGTCGTAGGTGAGCGCACCGGCATCCAACCCAAGCTGCTGGGCCATTTTAGGGGCCGTTTGCGGCATAAAAGGCTGCAACAGCGTGGCCGCAAAGCGCAGCGTCTCGCACAAATTGTACAGCACGGCCGCAAGACGCGGGCGATTTGCCTCGTCTTTTGCCAGCAGCCAGGGCGCCGTTTCATCAATATATTTGTTGGCGCGCTGGATGCCCTTGAATATCTCGGCCAGCGCCTGTGGAAGCTGCAGGCTGTCCATACATTTTGTAACGGCAGCCGGCATGGCGTTCACAAGCTGCGCCAGCTCGTCGTCAAATTCCCCGGCCTGCCGCTGTTCGGGCAGCGTGCCGCCAAAATATTTTTCCACCATGGCCACCGTGCGGGACAAAAGGTTGCCAAGGTCGTTTGCCAGATCCGAATTGATGCGCGCGATCAGCGCCTCGTTGGAGAACACGCCGTCATTGCCAAACGGGATCTCGCGCAACAGGAAATAGCGGATGGCATCCGTGCCATAGCGCCCGCAAAGCACTACGGGGTCCACCACATTGCCCTTGGATTTTGACATTTTCCCGCCTTCCAAAAGCAGCCAGCCGTGGCCAAACACCCGCTTTGGCAAAGGCAGGCCCAACGCCATCAGCATAGCCGGCCACAGAATAGTGTGGAAACGCAGGATCTCTTTCCCCACCATGTGGATATCGGCCGGCCAGAATGTTTCATAATCATGATAGGTATCATTGCCATATCCCAAAGCCGAAATATAGTTCGACAGCGCGTCCACCCACACATACATGGTGTGCTTTGTATCAAACGGCACGGGGATGCCCCAGGGCACCGTGGTGCGGGACACGCAGGTGTCCTGCAGGCCCTGTTTGATAAAGGCGATCATCTCGTTTTTGCGCGTTTCGGGCTGGATGAAATCCGGCACGTCTTCATACAGTTTCAACAGCCTGTCGGCATATTTGCTGGTTTTGAAGAAATAGGCCTCCTCTTCCGCCTCGTACACTTCACGCCCGCAATCCGGGCATTTGCCGTCCACAAGCTGGCTGTCTGTCCAAAAGCTCTCGCAGGGCTTGCAGTAATGGCCTTTATAGCAGCCCTTGTAAATGTCGCCCTGCTCGTAAAGCTGCGTAAAGATCTTCTGGCAGCTTTCGATGTGGTACGCATCTGTGGTGCGCACAAAGCGGTCGTTCGAAATGTTCATCAGCTTCCAAAGCTCTTTGATGCCCGCCACGATGTCGTCCACATACTGCTGCGGCGTCACGCCTTTCGCCGCGGCCTTGTCCTGAATCTTCTGGCCATGTTCATCCGTCCCCGTGAGGAACATCACATCATAGCCCTGCATGCGCTTATAGCGTGCCAGGGCATCGCACGCCACAGTGGTATAGCTGTGGCCGATGTGCAGCTTGTCGCTGGGGTAATAGATAGGTGTGGTGATATAGTATGTTTTTTTCTCCATAAAGCTCCTGCTTTCTTCGGCCGGGCATATGAAACCCGGCGGTTTTATGGCTTTGCCAAAACGGCCCTGCACCTTGCCCGCACAGCGGGGCAGCGCGCCGGGGCTTTCCCCGGCGCGCTGTTGGCCGCTGTGGCAACAAAGGCCGCTTTCTGCGCGTTACACAGCGGGCAGCACGCTGCCCTCATAGTTCGAAGCAATCCATTCCTTCATCTCATCGCTTTTCAGCACATTCACCAGCGTCTGAATGTCCTCGCGCGTCTCGTCCCCGGCACGCACCGCAATGATGTTGGCAAACACGCTGGCCGCCTCGCCCTCGGCGTCCTCATTCGCCAAAAGCTGGTCGGAAATACCGGCCGGAAGGGCATAGTTGCCGTTGATGACGGCAAAATCCAGGTCTGGCAGGGCAGCGGGCAGCATATCGGCCACCAGCGCCTCTATTTTCACATTGTGCGGGTTTTCGGCAATGCCGTCGTATTCGGTGAAGTTGATGGCCTCGGCATTTGCCTCGGCATCGCGGAACGTATCAATGCTGATGCCGTCCTTCAGGGTAAGCACGCCGCACTCCTGCAAAAGCAGCAGCGCGCGGCCGCCGTTGGTGGCATCGGCCGGAATGCCGATGACCGCACCGTCCGGCACATTGGCAAGGTCATTGGATTTGCCCGCATACACGCCCAGCGGCTCGTAATGGATGGCCCCGGCAGACACAAGGTCGGTGCCGTTTTCGGCGTTGAAATTCAGCAGGTACGGCTCGTGCTGGAAATAGTTTGCGTCCAGCGAGCCCTCCTGCAGGGCGGTGTTTGGCATCACATAATCGTCAAATTCCACAATATCCAGCGTGATGCCCTCGGCGGCCAGCAGCTCGGCCGCATGCTCCAGAATTTCGGCATGCGGCGAAGGCGAGGCGCCCACTTTCAGGGTGACGGCCCCTTCCGTGCCGGAAGCGGCGGCCCCGGAAGCAGCTGCGCTGCCCGAGGCGGCAGAGGACGCCGGCGTGCCGCCGCAGGCGGCAAGCACCAGCGCAAGGCACAAAACAAGGCAAAGTGCAGTGAACTTTTTCATGGTAAACTCTCCTTTTCCCACTCTATTCCAAACGGCTGTGTGCTTAGCGGTTTCGTTTATCCGCTTTGCGGGCCGCAAGGTCGAAGATAATTTGAATGGCGCACACCAGCAAAATAAGAAGAAGAATGCACACATACATCACGTCCTTCTGATAGCGCTGGTAGCCAAAGCGGTAGGCCAGGTTGCCAAGGCCCCCGGCGCCGAACGCACCGGTGATGGCGGTGTAGCCCAAAATAGTGATAACGCTGATGGAAAGCCCGCGCAGCAGGCTGGGCACGCTTTCTACCAACAGCACGCGCGTGACAATTTGCCATTTGGTTGCGCCCATGCATTCGGCGGCCTCCACCACGCCGGCGTCTATTTCTTCCAGGCTTTGCTCCACCATGCGGGCGATGAACGGGGAGGCCGAGATGGTAAGCGGCACAAGCGCCGCCGTGGGGCCGATGCTGGTGCCTGCCACAAGGCGCGTGAAGGGAATGACAAAAAACATCAAAATCAGGAACGGCAGGCTGCGCAGAATGTTTACCACCCAGCCGAACACCGCGTGAAAACGCGGCGCGGCTGCAATGCCGCCGCGCTTGGTCACCGTCAGCAGCACACCCATGGGCAGGCCCAGCACATAGGCCAGCGCCGTGGTGGCCAGCGTCATATACACGCTTTCCCACACGCCCTCGGCCAAAAGCGGGCCGTATTGCGAAAAGAACTGTGCCATGGTTTAGCCCTCCCTTCCCAAAAGCCGTTTTGTCTCGGCAGAGCGCGGCGAGGTGAACACCTGCGCCACTTCGCCAATTTCGGCCACGCGGCCGTCGGATATCACGGCCACGCGGCTGCAAATGGCCTGCACCACAGCAAGCTCATGCGTAATGATAAGAATGGTGACGCCCAACTTGCGGTTGATATCCTGCAAAAGTGCCAGCATGGCCTTGGTGGTAAGAGGGTCCAGCGCGCTGGTGGGCTCGTCGCACAAAAGCATCTCGGGGCTTGTGGCCAGGGCCCGGGCAATGGCTACACGCTGTTTCTGCCCGCCGGAAAGCTGCGCCGGGTAGGCCCCGGCCTTATCGGCAAGGCCCACAAGGTTCAAAAGCTCCTGCACACGCGCGGCCACGGCCTGTTTGTGGTACCCCTTTTCCAATTTCAGGGGAAAGGCCACGTTCTCGGCCACTGTTTTCTGCATCAACAGGTTATAGCCCTGAAACACAACGCCCATTTTGCGCCTTGCGCGGCGCAGCGCCTCGCCCGACAGGGCGGCAAGGTCTTCCCCGTCCAGCAGCACGCGGCCCTGTGTGGGTTTTTCCAGCACAGATAAACAGCGCAGCAGGGTGGATTTGCCTGCGCCGGACATGCCGATGATGCCAAACACCTCGCCGTTTTCTACGCGCAGGCTCACATCATCCAGCGCCACCACACGGGCACTGCCGTCGGCAAACACTTTTGTGAGGCTTTGAATATCAATCAACGCTTTTCCCGTTCCTTTCCGCCTGGGCAAACAAAAACGCCCTTGAAGCTTTCGCTTCAAGGGCGATCAATCAACCGCGGTACCACCTTGAGTTCACATGCCCCTCACAGGGCACGCCTCTGCCACTGCGCTTTGCAAATGAAACAAAGTTACAGCGCGGCACGGTAACGGGTGCACCCGTCGCAGGCTTGCCAGCCGGTTTGCCTGCGCGACTCAGAGGCCATGTTCGGCTTTCGTCCCTTTGCCCCTTTTCACCAACCGGGGCTCTCTTGAAAAGTTCGTGAAAGCGTACTCTTCTCTTCACAGTCTTTTGCTGTTTGGCTATTATTATACAAGCTTTTTACGGCTTGTCAAGCCCTTTTTCCCGGCCCCTGCACAGGCTTTGGGCGGTAAAACATCTCGTGCACAGTATACACCGTTACAAAGGCGTCCGGGTCTGCCTGCGCCAGAAAGCCCATCAGCTTTGCATATTCGGCCTTGTTCACAATCACCGCAAGCTCGCGCTGCCGGGCATAGTCGTATGCGCCAATGGCCTCGTACAGCGTGGCGCCGCTGTGCAGCTGCTCCAGCACAAAGCGGCGTATCTCATCAACATGGCTCGATAAGATGCAAACCTTTTTCTTGGTGTTCATGCCAAAGATGAAATGGTCCAGCACAATGCCGCCCAGATAGGTGCCAATGACACTGAGCACGACGGTTTTTGCGTCGTACACAAACGCCGAAGAAAACGCCACCACCATGCCGGCCGCCGCCAGTGCCGCGCCCAGTTCCAGGTGAAAATAGCGGTTCAATATCTTGGCGGCAATGTCCAGCCCGCCGGACGAGGCGTTGCGCACGAACAGCAGCGCAAGGCCAAGGCTCACCAGCATGGTGTAGCACAGCATATCCAGAAACTGGTCGCCCATAATGGAGCCGTTGTTTGGAAACAGCCTTTCCAGCGCACCCAGAACAAGCGGCAGCAAAATGGAGGTATACACTGTTTTGGCGCCGAATTCGCCGCCAATCAGCAGAAAGCCCAGCACCAAAAACAGCACGTTCAGCGCCATGGTGATGGCCGACACGGGCAGAGGAATCACATTGGCCAGCACAATGGCAAGGCCGGACACACTGCCCACCGACAGTTTGCTGGGCACAAGGAAAAAGAACACCGCTGCGGCCACAATGGCCGTGCCCAGTGTGATGATGCCCCATTCGGCCAACACGGCCCGCAGATGCGTGCGTGGTTTCTGTTTCATGGTATTCCTCCTGTTTCAAATAGCCCCGCGCCTTTGGCGCCCCGCCGCAGCCGGTACGCCCGTAAACAGCTGCGCTTCATACGCCCTGTTTTCCATACAGGAGCCGTTTTGCCGCCCCTACTGCCAGCTGCATCCCCTGCGCCGCGCACAAAGCCAGCATGGGAAGATAATTTACAATATAGCGGGCGTTTGTCTCCCACAGGCACAAAAACATAGCAAGCCCCAGAATGCACAGCGGCGGCACCAGCGCGCGGTAATCCACCTGTTTTTTCACACACAGAGCTGCGCTGCCCAAAAGCGAAAGCAGGAACAAGCCCAGCTCCACACCGTTGCACAGGCGTTTGTACGGCGGATATCCCTCGCTTCCCAGAAGAAGAAAATCTCGAAGTTTTGTCTCATGCACAGGGTAATCATCCAGAAATGCATGCAAATCATAGGTGCCGTTACAAAAACACTTCTCCATTTTCCGGCGCACTAGACGAAGCATATCGGGCATCTGCATCGCCTGAATACGCTCTTTCAACCTTATGGCAACTTGTTCCCGGCGTTCCTTTGGGTCTTGAAAGCTGCGGGTAAACTGTTCGTCCTCCGGGCTGAAACCTCCATACCCCTGCATGCTCATCATCGTCCAGTGCAGCATAGGGGTTCCCATCTGTTGGGCCGTATTTTTATCAAGCTGCGCGGGGTATACCGCCTTATCAAGCAAAATTTGGAACATGCCGGCCCCACAAAGGGCACATAAAAGAAAAACCACCCCATGCAGCGGCCTTTGCCACAAAAACAGGATAAGGCAAGCTGCTATTAAAACGATGCCCACCGTCGGTTTGAGCAACATCCCCATGCCAGCCGATAGCCCGGCACCCAGATACCACATTGCCGCATGCCTGACGTCCGTTTTTTCCAAGCCGCTCAGAAAGAGCCAAAATGCCAGCACAGGAAAAAGCAGACTTAGAAAATCCGTATAAAAAACTGCTGCGGCAAACCAAAGCGGCGGCGTTGCCAAAAGCCCCACGGCAGCCATAAGCCCCATCTGTTCTCCGCCCAGTTTTCTCCCCGCCAAAGCCGTAACTACAATAGTGCAGGCGGTCAGACAGGCATTCAGGCAACATGCCGCCCAGAAATAGTCCTCAAATCCCAACCAGTGCACAATAGAAAAGAATACGGCCAGAAGAGCGGCTCCGCCTATGTTGTTCGGATAATAATAAAAATAGGTGCGTGCATCAAACGTGGGTGTGCTGGTATGCGTCAAATCTCCTTTCAAAGCCCAATCGAGCCCGCCGCGGTAAATGGCCTCCAGATCATAAGATGGCTCAAACCGAAGCCGTGCAGCCAACAGTAACGCCACTATGAAATAGATGACAGCAACCGACATTACAAGCAAAATAAAGTATCTGCTTACAAAATAGCGAAAGCGGCGTGCGAGCCACCCTGCCGCCCCTGTCAAAAGAAGAAAAGCAGCCGCCCATAACAGCTCATCCCGCACGGGGATATGTTCCCGGAACAGAAAGTTGAACAAAAAAAGGCCGAACATTAAACAAAACATGATACATATACAGCGCCGCAGAAAGCGCTGTGCCCTGTTTTCTTCCACCCACATGGGGAGTCCCTCCTCTGGATGCGGCCGCAGGGCGCCCCGCCCCTTGCAGCACACGCCGCATGACACTTTGCCCGCTTCCATGCGCCGCCGCTGGCCTTGCATGAAAGCGGGCTGTGCCGTTTCTTTTTATGCTTCCCGAAGTGTGCGGCCCACCGCAAAGGGCCGCCTCAGGCATGCTTTACAGGGCAAAATATGCCACGCCGCCCTCGAACAGGCGCTGGTCCTTATTGCCGCCCACATTCTTGTAAAGGCCGTCGCCAAAGCGCTCGGAATGGCCCATTTTCCCCAGAACACGGCCGTCGGGGCTTGTGATGCCCTCAATGGCCCATACACTGCCGTTGGGGTTATAGCGCATATCCAGTGTGGGCGCCCCGTCAAGGTCTACATACTGGGTGGCAATCTGCCCGTTTTCGCGCAGTTTTGCCAGCACCTCATCGCTGGCCACAAAGCGGCCCTCGCCGTGGCTGATGGCAATGGTGTGCACATCGCCCGGCTGCGAGAACTGCAGCCACGGCGATTTGTTCGAGGCCACGCGGGTGCGCACCAGCATGGACTGATGCCGCCCAATTTCGTTGAACGTAAGCGTGGGGCACGAAGCGTCTGTTTTTACAATTTCGCCAAAGGGCACAAGGCCCAGCTTCACCAGCGCCTGGAAGCCGTTGCAGATGCCCAGCATCAGGCCGTCGCGCTGGCGCAGCAGCGTATGCACCGCCTCGGTGATGGCCGGGTTGCGGAAGAAAGCCGCAATGAACTTGGCGCTGCCCTCCGGCTCGTCGCCGCCGGAAAAACCGCCCGGCAAAAAGACCATCTGGCTTTCGCCAATGCGCTTCGCAAGCTCTTTTGCGCTTTCGGCCACATGCGCAGGCGTGAGGTTGTTGATGACGAACACATCGGGCTGTGCACCTGCGCGCTCCATGGCGCGGGCGGAGTCGTATTCGCAGTTCGTGCCCGGGAACACGGGAATGAGCACCCGCGGCTTTGCAAGGCCCACCTTCGGGGCAACGCGCGTTTCGGCCGCATAAGTAACGCAGGGCACTTCTTCCTGCCGGGCCGGGGCATGGTAGGGGAAGATGGGCTCCAGCTTGCCCTCCCAGGCCTGCAAAAGCTCTTCCATTGGCACCGCTTCGCCGCCTGCCTCGAACACGCCCGTGTTCGCCGTCTCGCCCAGCAGGGTGCCCACATCGGCGTCCCCGGCCAGTTCCAGCACAAAGCTGCCATAGGCGTAATCGAACAGGCTGTCCACATCCACGCCAGGCGCCAGGCGGAAGCCAAGGCCATTGCCAATGCACATTTTGAACAGCGCTTCGGCCACACCGCCCATGCCGGGCGTATAGGCCGCCAGCACCTTGCCCTCGCGCATCAGCGCGTGCACCTGTGCCCACACGGCTTTCTGGCTCTCCGGCTCGGGGCGCAGCGCATCGGCCATGGCCGGGCGCAACAGCACCACCTTCGAGCCAGGCAGCTTGCATTCCGGGCTGACAATCTCCTGCGTCTCGCCCGCCGCCACAGCAAAGCTGACCAGGGTGGGCGGCACGTCGATGTTTTCAAACGTGCCGGACATGGAATCTTTGCCACCGATGGCGGCCACGCCAAGATCGGCCTGCGCGTCCAGCGCGCCCAGCAGGGCCGCCACAGGCTGGCCCCAACGGGCTGCGTCTGTGCCAAGGCGCTGGAAATATTCCTGGAAGGTGAGGTAGGCCTTCCCGGCACACAGGCCGGTGGCCACCAGTTTGGAGACACTTTCCGTCACAGCCAGGTATGCGCCGTGGTAAGGGCTTTTTTCGCTGATAAGCGGGTTGTACCCCCACGCCATGCCAGCGCAGGTGCGCGTCTCGCCGTGCAGCACGGGAATTTTATCCACCATGGCCTGGATGGGTGTGAGCTGGCGGCGCCCGCCGAAGGGCATCAGCACAGTGCCCGCGCCGATGGTGGAATCGAACCGTTCTGAAAGGCCCTTTTTCGAACACACGTTCAGGTCTGCCACCAGGTTGCGCATTTTTTCGCCGAATGTTTCGCCCGCCACCTGTGCCTTTGCCAGCTGCGGGGCAGCCAGCACGGCCCGCGCATGCTTTTCTGCACCGTTGGAATTCAAAAATTCGCGCGCGATATCGCACACCACGCGGCCCTTCCAGCGCATGACAAGGCGCGGCTCGGCCGTGACAACGGCCACCCTGGTGGCCTCGAGGTTTTCGTTGTTTGCGGCCGCAATAAAGGCGTCTGCGTCCTTTGCCTCCACCACCACGGCCATGCGCTCCTGGCTTTCCGAAATGGCCAGCTCTGTGCCGTCCAGGCCATCGTACTTTTTGGGCACGGCGTCCAAATCGATGGAAAGGCCGTCCGCCAGCTCGCCAATGGCCACAGAGACGCCGCCTGCGCCGAAATCGTTGCAGCGCTTTATCATCAGCGTGGCCTCTTTGGTGCGGAACAGGCGCTGCAGCTTGCGCTCTATGGGCGCGTTGCCCTTCTGCACCTCGGCGCCGCATGTTTCCAGGCTCTCCAGCTTGTGCGCTTTGGAAGAGCCCGTGGCGCCGCCGCAGCCGTCGCGGCCCGTGCGCCCGCCCAGAAGAATAACCACGTCGCCCGGCGCGGGCTGCTCGCGCCGCACATTTTCTTCCGGCACGGCGCCCAGCACAGCGCCAATTTCCATGCGCTTTGCCACATAGCCGGGGTGGTACAGCTCATCCACAATGCCGGTGGCAAGGCCAATTTGGTTGCCATAGCTGGAATAACCGGCAGCCGCCGTCTGCACCAGCTTGCGCTGCGGCAGCTTGCCGGGCATGGTTTCGCTCACCGGCTTCAGCGGGTCTGCCGCACCGGTGACGCGCATGGCCCCAAACACATAGCCGCGGTTTGCAAGAGGGTCGCGGATGGCGCCGCCAATGCAGGTGGCCGCGCCGCCAAAGGGTTCTATTTCTGTGGGATGGTTGTGTGTTTCGTTTTTGAACAAAAGCAGCCAGGGCTCTTGTGTTCCGTTGTTGTCCACCGCAATTTTCACGCTGCAGGCGTTGATCTCGTCCGATTCATCCAGGCCCTTCAAAACGCCTTTCTTTTTGAGGTATTTGCCGCCCATGGTGCCCATATCCATCAGGCACATGGGTTTTTCCTGTTTGCCCGCATACACCTCTTTGCGCATGGCAAGATACCGCGCATACGCCTTTTCCAGTGTCTCGCTGCCGGGCACCACCTCGTCCAGAATGGTACCGAACGTGGTGTGGCGGCAGTGGTCGGACCAATAGGTGTCTATCATGCGCAGCTCGGTGATGGTGGGGTCGCGCCCTTCCTTGCGAAAATAGGCCTGACAGAAAGCGACATCGTCTGCGTCCATGGCAAGGCCATATTGCTGCACCATGGCCGCCAGAGCAGGTTTTTCCAGCTCAATGAAGCCCGTCAGTGTGGCAACGTGATCGGGCGCCGGGTATTCCGCGGCCAGCGTCGCCATCTCTTCCAGCGAGGCCTCGCGCGCTTCCACCGGGTTGATGACATATTTTTTGATGGCCGCAAGCTCGGCTTCGCTGACACTGCCCGAAAGCAGGAACACGCGTGCCGTGGCCACGGCCGGGCGCTCGCCGCCAAACAGAAGGCCCACGCACTCTGCCGCCGAGGCAGCGCGCTGGTCGAACTGACCCGGCAGGTATTCGGTGGCGAACACGGTAAATTCGCCCTGCGGGATGGCCGGGTACACCTCGTCCAGCTGCGGCTCGGAAAACACCACAGGCACCGCCTGGCGGAACTGTTCGGGCGCCATGCCCTCCACATCATAACGGTTCAAAATGCGCAGGCCGGTAAGGCCCTTCACGCCCAAAAGGCCGCGAAACTCGGCCAGAAGGCCTTTTGCCTCCACCGCATGCTCGGGCCGTTTTTCCACATAGATACGCTGTACTGCCATGGTTCAATTTCCTCCCTGTGCGGCGTGCAATGCGCGCGCGCCAATGTCGCTGCGCTTGTGCATGCCCTCAAAATGGATATGGTCTGCCGCGGCATAGGCGTCTTTCACCGCCGCCAGCAGCGTCTCTGCCACGGCCGTCACGCCCAGCACACGGCCGCCGGCGGTAACCAGCTCGCCCCCCTCCAGCCTGGTGCCCGCGTGGAACACCGTGGCCTCACCGCCAGGCAGCTGGCCATCCACAAGGCCGGTGATGCGCTTGCCGCTCTCGTATGTTTGCGGGTAACCGCCCGAGGCCAGCACCACGCAGGCGGCATAGGCGTCCTTCCATTTCACCGGCACACCGGCCAGCGTGCCGTTTGTGGTGGCCTGCATAATTTCCAGCAAATCGCCCTCCAGCAACGGCAGCACCACCTGTGTCTCCGGGTCGCCAAAGCGGCAGTTATACTCGATCACCTTCGGGCCGTCCGGCGTAAGCATCAGCCCAAAGTACAGGCACCCCTGGAACGGGCAGCCCTCGGAGCGCATGGCCTCGATGGTGGGCAGGAAGATGGTGCGCATGCACACCTGCGCAATTTCCGGCGTGTAATAGGGGTTGGGGGCAATGGTGCCCATGCCGCCTGTGTTCAGGCCCTCATCGCCGTCCAGCGCACGCTTATGGTCCATGCTGGACACCATGGGCACCACTGTCTGCCCGTCGGTAAAGCTCAGTACAGACACCTCCGGCCCGGTGAGGAATTCCTCTACCACCACCCGGCTGCCAGAGGCGCCGAACGCGCCGTCCTCCATCATGCTTTTCACAGCGGCCATGGCGGCCGCCTCATCTTTGCAAATAAGCACACCCTTTCCAAGGGCCAGGCCGTCCGCCTTCACCACCACCGGGTACTTGTCCTGTGCGCGGATATAGGCGCGCGCGCTTTCCGCATCGCTGAACGTCTCATAGCGTGCGGTGGGGATGCCGTACTTTTTCATCAGATTCTTGGAAAACACCTTACTGGCCTCGATGCGTGCGGCGGCCTTATTGGGGCCAAACGCAGGAATGCCCTTTTCTGCCAGCGCGTCCACCATGCCCAGGGCAAGGGGGTCGTCCGGCGCCACCACCACATAATCTATGGCGTTCTGCACCGCCCATTCCACCATGGCCTGCACGTCCGTGGCCTTGATGGGCACACATTCGGCGTCCGCCGCAATGCCCCCGTTGCCCGGCGCACAGTAAAGCTTTGGCGCCGCCTTGGCCTCTTTCAGTTTGCGAATGATGGCGTGCTCGCGCCCGCCGCCGCCTACGACCAGTACTTTCATGGTTTTTCCTCCATCATTCTATTACTTTGAACACTGTCACATCGCTGTTTTCATAAACCGCCTCGAACCCGCCGGGCGCCGCGCCGCCTGCAAAAATGCCGGGCTGCGTCTGCTCGGTAATATCCCAGCCATAGCGCGCAGCCTGTGCGGAATATACCACATAGTCAATGCCCTTTTCCCGGCAGAAAGCCGCTGCCTCAGCCGCTTCGGTCTCAGGGCCGAACAGAGCTTTCATCTCATCTACCCGCCGGGCGGCCTCTTCTTCCGGCACGCCAAGGTTCGATTTTGCATATTTAAAGCTCTCCATGTAAAAGCGCCGCCCGCTCAGGCCGGAATACACGTTCGAAAGCCCTTCCAGCGCCTGGCCTGTGTGCGTGCGGTTGGTGGCCAGCAGGGCCGTTTCGGGCACATTTTGCCCCACCCATTCCATGGCCTGCTGTTCCGCAGCCGTCAGGGGAAGGTCCCACGAATCATCTGCCGCTGTGCGCGTCATCACGGGCACTGTCTCGCGCACCATCTGCGCCATGGTGCACACACCTGTCACAAGGCCCACCAGCGCCAGCGCGGCAACCACACCCCGGCAAGCCAGCGAAACCGCCTTTTTTCTTCGCGCGCAGAACGCCGCAAAGCCGGGCAGGTTCTGCACCGCCAGGGCGTCTGCGCACAAAAGGCCCAAAAAGGCAAAATACATCTGGCTCATGGCTTCGTGGTCGAACAGGAAAAACGCGGCAAACCCGCCCAAAAGCCCCGCGTACAGCATCAGCTTTTCGCCCGGCAGGCGGAAGATGCGCAGCGCATCGCGCACACCGCCCAAAAGCGCAAGCGGCATGGCCGCCGGCGCATAGCAAACCGCCTGCGCCAGCATGAACACCGGCGCCGCCGCGCCCAGCAGCACCGGCCACTTGGCCCGGATGAGGGCAATGAAATTGGTAAAATAAGATTTTTCCAGCGTGCCGAACACGCTGAAATGGATGCTGGTGCCCGCGCCTGCCGAGAAAAACGTCAGGTACAGTGCGCCAAACCCGGCCAGCAGCACCAGCGCCCAGGCCATTGTGCAGGCCCGCGGGCGCATGCCGCCGCGCCCCGCGCCCGGCAGCCGTACCAGTGCGGCACAGCAAAACGCCAGCACCGCCACACCGGCCACCGGCCCCTTGGCAAAGCACAAAAGCACAAAGGCAAAGGCATGCAGCGCCCACAGCCACGCGGGCCGCGCTGCCCCCTCGCGCCGGAACAACACCGTGCCGGTGGCAAAAAAGGCCGCCAGCAGGCCCAGGCCAAAGCCCATGCCATTGATGTTCGTAAGCACATGATAGACGCTGAGGTTCCAGAACGGGCAGCGGCCGTATTCAAACACCTTCCACAGCCCCGCGCCGCCGCACAGAAACACAAGGCCCAAAAGCAGGCCCGTCTTTTTGACACTGCCATTGTACAGAATGCGGCCAAAGTCCCACAGCATGGCAACTGTGAACAAAATGCCCGCCAGCGGAAGCAGCGCAGCCTCGATATCATAGCACGAAGCACCGGTGGCCATGGAAAGGCCGGCTGCTAACAGCTCGGAAAGATAATGATACGTCAGGGTGTAGCCGGAAAAGCGAAGGTCCTGCGGGGGGAACCCCAAAAGGAAGCTTTGCGCGTTGCCTACATTCCAGAAAAAATCCTGCTGAGGCACCACGGCGCCGCCTGCCGCCGCGGGCAGGGCAAAGCGAAGCGAGCCGCCCACACAGTACAGCGCCAGCAGGCACAGCACGGCCGCGCACAGCCAGCTGTCGCCGGGCTTATCCGGCGCACGCAGGGCTGCAAGCAGCGGCCTGCGCTTTGCCCACAGCCCAAAAAGCCCCGCGGCAACCAAAAGCCACGGCAACCAGAAGGCGCCGCTGGCGCTGGCCAGCGCGCTGCACGCCGCAAACGCCAGCATGCCAAACGCGAACGAGGCCGTCTGCAAAAGGCCGAACCGCTTTGCGCCCGCAATTTCGGCCAGCACCCGCCCGGGCAGCCAGATACCCAGCACACACAGAACAAGCGCCAGCGGGGGAATAAACAGCCCGCCGAAGGCGTTCATACAGGCGCCGGCCACAACGAACACTGCCATGCCCGCCAGGATGGGCCAGCGCTTTTTCATGCTTTGCAGGTAAGCCATGGGGCTATGCCTCCTTGTTGCGGCAAGCCGCAAGGATATGGGCAGGGCATGCGCCCTGCGCCCGGGCGCACAGGCAATGGCGGCGCAGCAAAGCGCCGCTTGGGCTTAGTGGTGGAACAGGCGCAGGCCATTGAATGCCATTACAATGCCGTATTTGTCACACGTCTCAATCACCTGTTCATCGCGAATAGAGCCGCCCGGCTCTACAATGGCCGTCACGCCAGAGCGGCGCGCGCGCTCGATGTTATCGCCAAAGGGGAAGAACGCATCCGAGCCAAGGCACACGCCGGTGAAGCGGGCCAGCCATTCTTTCTTTTCCGCAGGTGTCAGCGGTTCGGGGCGCTGTGTGAACGTCTGCGCCCACACGTCCTCGCCAATGACGTCCTCGTATTCATCGGAAATATACACATCGATGGCGTTATCGCGGTTCGGGCGCGATACGTCTGCGCGGAAGGGCAGGCCCAGCACCTTCGGGTGCTGGCGCAGGTGCCAGATATCCGCTTTGTTGCCCGCCAGGCGCGTGCAGTGGATGCGGCTTTGCTGGCCGGCGCCCACGCCGATGATCTGCCCGCCCTCGGCATAGCACACAGAGTTGGACTGTGTGTATTTCAGGGTGATGAGGCACAAAATCAAATCGCGCTTTTGCTCTTCGGTGAGCGTTTTGTTTTTGGTGACAATGTTCGAGAACGTCTCGGGGCCAAATTTTGCCTCGTTGCGGCCCTGTTCAAAGGTGATGCCGAACACGTCCTTGTGTTCAATGGGCGCGGGGGTATAGGCCGGGTCTATCTGCACAATATTATAGCCGCCCTTGCGCTTTGTTTTCAAAATGGCCAGCGCGGCCTCGGAATAACCCGGGGCAATGATGCCGTCCGTTACCTCGTGCTGAATCACCTTTGCCGTGGCCTCGTCGCACTCATCGGAAAGGGCAATCCAATCGCCGAAGGAGGACATCCTGTCTGCTCCGCGGGCGCGCGCATACGCACAGGCCAGAGGGCTGAGCTGCAGCCCCTCCACAAAATACATCTTTTTCATGGCGTCCGTCAAAGGCAGGCCCAGCGCGGCGCCTGCGGGCGACACATGCTTGAACGAGGCCGCCGCTGGCAGGCCCGTGGCCTCTTTCAGCTCTTTGACAAGCTGCCAGGAATTCAGCGCGTCCAGAAAGTTGATATAACCGGGCTTTCCGTTCAGCACCTGCACGGGCAGCTCGCCCTGCGCCATGAAGATGCGCGCGGGCTTCTGGTTGGGGTTGCAGCCATATTTCAATTCCAGTTCTTTCATCTCAAAGCTCCTCTCTGCCCGAACGGCGGTTACACTTTCTCGTATTTGTTCACAATGCGCGTGGCGCACTTGCCTGTTTTCAGCTCAATCTCCCGCACGAACAGCGACACTTTGTTGTCTTCGTTCAAGCTGTTCCACAGCATATTGGTAAAGGTGTCGATGTCCCCCGAGAGCCTCACCTTTTCCGGCTCGCCGGAAAACGAGGGAATGGGGTTGCCGTCACAGCGGTAAGTGTGCAGGAAGCGGCCCTCGCCCGGCACGGGCTGGGGATATTCGAAGAAGAAGCGCTCTACCGAGCCGCCGTTGCCCTCATCCGAGCGCAGGATCGACATCTTATAGCTCATTTTCCCCTTTTTGCTCACCTTCACAACGCCAGAGATGCGCGGGGTAAAATTGGGGGCATCCGGCTCAAAAGTGCGCGTGCGCAGGGCCTTTGCAAAGCCGCGGCCCTTTTCGTATGCTTCAAAAATGGTGTCTGTCTGGTCGCCGTTCGTGACAATGGTGCGGTTGCCGAACACGCGCACAGGCGCATAGATGATAAGGCTGGGGTCCTCCAGCTTGGACGGGTCGGCCGCCTGAGTGATGATGCCGCCGTCTTTTTCTGTAAACACACGGTTGCGGCTGTTGGCCGAACGGCCCATGATGAAATAGGCAATCACAGCGCGCAAACCGTCGTCTGAACGGCCAATGACGATGCCACGCCCGGGGTATGAATTTACGGCCAGCTCTGCCGCAAGGCTCAGATGTTCCATAACGCTTCCCTCCGCTTTTCTGTTTGCCGTGCACAGCGCACGGCATAGTTCCTGTGCGCGCCGCCCCAAAGGCGGGGCGCGTTTTTGGGCACAGTGCCTGTCAGCCCTGCTCCAGCTGCTGTGCCAGGCGCTCGGCCGCCTGCGGAAGAATGACCCATTCCGCCTGCTCCATCACGCGGCGCTGCAGCGTTTCGGGCGTATCTCCCTCGCACACCTCTACGGCCTTCTGCGCCAGGATGCGCCCTTCGTCATAATGCTCGTTCACAAGGTGCACGGTGGCGCCCGTCACTTTTACACCCTTTGCAAGCGCAGCCTCGTGCACGCGAAGGCCGTAATAGCCCGCGCCGCAGAACGAGGGGATGAGGCTGGGGTGAATATTGAGAATTTTATCCGGGTAGGCCGCCAGCACCCGGGGGCCTATCATGGAGAGATACCCCGCCAGCACCACCATGTCAATGCCATGGCCTTGCAAAAGGCCGCAAAGCGCCGCGTCGTGCGCGCTGGCGCTTTCATATGCCTTTCTGGCGCATACAACCGCCTCTACGCCCGCTTTGGCCGCGCGCTGCAGCGCATAGGCCTGCGGGTTTGAGGCAACCACCAGCGCAATGCGCACATGGGGCATGCGCCCGGCCGCCTGGGCATCCAGCAGGGCCTGCAGGTTTGTGCCGCCGCCAGAGACGAGCACTGCCGCGTTTACCATAGCTCTACGCCCTTCTCGGCGCCTTCGGCCACTTCGCCAATGAAATAGGCATCCTCGCCGTTTTCTCTCAGCACGGCCAGCGCCGCATCGGCGTGTTCCGCGGGCACAACAACGGCCATGCCCACGCCCATGTTGAAGGTGTTGTACATATCGTGTTCGGAAATATTGCCCGTTTTGCGGATGAGCTCGAAAATGGCAGGCGTGCGCAGCTTAGCCTTTTCAATGCGTGCCACACAGCCGTCGGCCAGCGCACGGGGCAGGTTTTCATAGAAGCCGCCGCCCGTGATGTGGCAGATGGCGTACACCGGCACCTTTTCCAAAAGGGTCAGAACGGGCTTTACATAGATGCGCGTGGGCACCAGCAGCGCCTCGCCAAGGCTTTTGCCAAGGTCCGCCTCATAGTGCCACACCGTTTTTTCGTTGATGTCAAACACCCTGCGCACCAGCGAGAAGCCGTTGGAATGCACGCCAGAGGACGGCAGCGCAATGATGGCGTCGCCCGGGCGCATCTGTGTGTTGTCAATAATTTTCGATTTTTCCACAACGCCAACGGCAAAGCCTGCAAGGTCATATTCGTTTTCCGGGTAAAAACCCGGCATTTCGGCCGTTTCGCCGCCCACCAGGGCCGCGCCCGCCTGCACGCAGCCCTCGGCCACGCCGGACACAATGGCCGCAACCTTCTCCGGCATCACCTTTCCGCAGGCGATATAATCCAGGAATATCAGAGGCTTTGCCCCGCAGGTGATGATGTCGTTCACGCACATGGCAACACCGTCAATGCCCACCGTGTTGTGCTTATCCATCAGAATGGCCAGCTTCAGCTTGGTGCCCACGCCGTCTGTGCCAGACACCAGCACCGGGTGCTCAAGGCCGGTCATGTCCAGCTCGAACAAACCGCCAAAGCCGCCCAGCCCGCCAATGGCGCCGGGCGTCATGGTGCGCGCCACATGCTGTTTCATCAATTCCACAGCAGCGTAGCCGGCCGTGATATCCACACCGGCTGCCTTATAGCTTTCCGAAAAACTCTTTTCCATTTTTTCTTCCTTTCTGCCCGGCGGCGTTCAGTCGCCTGCGGCGCCTATTTTGTGTTCAAATTTGGATTTCTGCGGCACCTGCGGCGGTGCAGAGGGATATTCGCCGGTAAAGCATCCGGCGCAGAAATCGCAGTGGCAGTTTTCGGCAATTTGCTTCACACTCTCCACGCTCAAAAAGCCCAGGCTGTCCACCCCAATCATCTCGGCAATCTCCTGTGTGGAATAATTGGCCGCAATCAAATTCTCCCGGCTGTCGATATCTGTGCCGAAATAGCAGGGATACAGGAACTTCGGCGCCGAAGAGCGGAAGTGCACCTCCTTTGCCCCCGCCTCGCGCAGAAGCTGCACAATTTGTTTGGAGGTGGTGCCGCGCACAATGGAATCATCCACCAGCACCACGCGTTTGCCCGCCACGGTGTCTGCAATGGGGTTCAGCTTGATGCGCACGGTGTTTTCCCGCAGCTTCTGGGAGGGCTGAATGAACGTGCGCCCAATGTATTTGTTTTTCAAAAAGCCGATGCCGTAGGGGATGCCGCTTTGCTGGGAGTAGCCCAGCGCGGCGTCCAGGCCGGAATCTGGCACGCCAACCACCACGTCCGCCTGCACCGGGTGTTCCAGCGCCAGAAAAGCGCCGGCACGGCGGCGTGCGCGGTGCACGCTGGCGCCGTCTATGACAGAATCCGGCCGGGCAAAATAGACGAATTCAAACACGCACAGGCCCGTTTTTCCGCCGCAGTGCGTTTTGATGCTGTGCATGCCCTCTTCGTCGAACATCACAATCTCGCCCGGCTCCACATCGCGCACAAACTCGCCGCCCGCCGCCAGAATGGCGCAGCTTTCGCTGGCAATGACATCGCTGCCGCCAATTTTGCCAATGCACAGCGGCCGGTAGCCATAGGGGTCGCGCGCGGCAATCAGCTTGCGCGGGCTCATCACCACCAGAGAATATGCGCCCTGCAGTTTATCCATTGCGCGCTCTACCGCCTGCTCGATGCTGCCGGCGCTCAGCCGCTCTTTGGTGATGGTATAGGCAATAACCTCTGTATCGGAGGTGGATTGGAAGATGCCGCCCGCCAGCTCGAACTCTTCGCGCAATTCGGCAGAGTTTGTGAGGTTCCCGTTGTGGGCAATGGCCATGGGCCCCTTTACATGGCGAATGACAAACGGCTGCGCATTGGCGCGCAGGCGCGTGCCCGTGGTGGCATAGCGGCAGTGGCCGATGCACATCTGCCCGCGGGGCATGGCGTCCAGCACGTCCTTTGTGAACACTTCGTTCACAAGGCCCAGCTCGCGGCGCTTATAGATGACGCCGCCATCGTTTACGGCAATGCCGCAGCTCTCTTGCCCGCGGTGCTGCAGGGCATACAGCGCATAATACGCCGTGGCCACCACGTCGTGGCCGTCCCGGTCATACATGCCGAACACGCCGCATTCCTCATGCAACTTTTCGTCCAGATATTCCTTCATATCAGTTCCCTTTCCGTTTTCTAGCTTGTTTCAGCCCAGCAGGCGGGCCATTACTTCGGCATAGGCTTCCTCTTCGCCGCCCAAATCTCGGCGGAACAGGTCCTTATCCAAATGTGCGTTCGTCTTTGCGTCCCAAAGGCGGCAGGTGTCCGGGCTGATTTCATCGGCCAGCACAATAGCGCCGCCGGCAAGGCGGCCGAACTCCAATTTGAAATCGATAAGGCGGATGCCGTGCCCCAGCAGGTATTCTTGCAGGATGCCGTTCACCTGAAACGCCAGGCGGATGATGGTGTCTATCTCGTCAAAAGTGGTGATGCCCAGCGCCACGGCGTGATACCGGTTGATAAGCGGGTCGTGCAAGGCGTCGTTTTTATAGCTGAATTCGATGGTGGGGCATTGCAGCACCGTGCCCTCCGGCACACCCAGGCGCTTGGAAAAGCTGCCCGCGGCCACATTGCGCACAATCACTTCCAAAGGCACAATCTTTACTTTCTTCACCAGGGTTTCGCGCTCAGAAAGCTCCTGCACAAAATGCGTGGGCACGCCTTTTTCTTCCAGCAGTTTCATCATGTGGTTGGAAAGACGGTTGTTTACCACGCCTTTGCCACGGATTGTGCCGCGCTTTGCGCCGTCGCCGGCCGTGGCGTCATCTTTATAATCTACAATCACCAGGGCCGGGTCATCGGTGGCAAACACCTTTTTGGCCTTTCCCTCGTACAACTGTTCCCTTTTTTCCATTGTGGTCCCCCTCTTTGCCGGCTGCCCGTTACAGGCTGGCAATTTCGTTCTGCAAGGCCTCGTCCTTTTTGGCAATGGTTTCTGCCATAGCTTCGCGCTCGGCCTTCAATGCGGCGGCAAGCTGCGGCTCGCCCAAAGCCAAAATCTGCGCGGCCAGCACAGCCGCATTTTTGGCCCCGTTCAGCGCCACCGTGGCCACCGGAATGCCTGTGGGCATCTGCACAGTGGCAAGCAAGGCGTCCAGCCCGTCGGCCGCGCCGCCCTTTACCGGGACGCCAATCACCGGCAGCGTGGTGTTGGCGGCAAGGGCCCCGGCCAGGTGTGCGGCCATGCCGGCCGCGGCAATCAGCACGCCGAAGCCGTTTTCCTGCGCCGCGCGCGCAAACCTGGCCGCCTCGGCCGGGGTGCGGTGTGCGCTGAGCACATGCGCTTCGAAGGGGATGCCATAGCCCTTCAGCACCTGAGCTGCGCCTTTCACAACGGGCCAGTCAGAGTCTGACCCCATGATGATGGCAACTTTTTTCATGATAACGCTTCCTTTCCATGCTGCCCGGCAGCTTCCGCCACGCGCCGTGGGAAATGAAAAAAGCCACGGTGCAGGTACACCATGGCCTTTGTGTTTACACTTCGCCCGTACGCTGGATGCCCGCGCGCGTGCAACGCCGCCGCACACACTTCGGCCTGCAATGCCCCTGTGCCCAAAAGCGAACGCTCTGCATCGCGCAAACCTCCCGCCGGTTCGTACTTCTCTTTTATACTAGCCCTTTTTTCGCGTGAAATCAATGCCTTTTGCGCACGTTTGGAAAACGGCACAAGAAACCGCCCGTGCCCGCGGGCTTTTTCGGTGTTTTTATAAAGGGTTTCCCGCCGGTTCAGCCCTGCGTAAGAAGCGCAAACTTTGCGCCGCACAGCCCGGCCAGCGCCTGTGGCGCCGCCTGCACCTGCAGCCCCGGGCGCCCCGCGCTGACGCAAACCGTGCCCTGCGCCTGCGCCGAGATGTCAAACACCGTGGGGTACGCCTTTTTCATGCCCAGCGGGCTGCACCCGCCGCGGATATAGCCCGTAACCTTCTGGATTTCTGCCACGGGCAAAAGCTCTACCCGCTTTTCCCCCACTGCGGCTGCGGCCTTCTTCAGGTCCAGCTGGGCGGCCACAGGCACCACGAACACATAGTGCCCGCCCGGGCCGCGCGCCACCAGCGTTTTGAACACCATCTGCGGCAAAATGCCCACTTTGTGCGCCACCTCCAGGCCCAGCTCGCCCCGGGGCGCATGCGCTGCGTCCACCTGATATTCATGCAGTTCATACGGCACGCCCGCTTTGTCCAGCAGGCGCACGGCGTTCGTTTTCCCCTGCGCCATCTTGGTTTTCCCACCTTTGCCTTTGCCGCGCACACCCGCATAAGCGGAAAAGTGCGGCGGCAGATATTCGCCGAAAGTATAGCAGAAAAAGTTTTTTTGCTCAAGGCCTTGCACAAAACCCGAAAGGCGGGTATCATATCACTGTACGCAGAGTAGAGGCCTGCGCGTGAAGTGCCGCCCTGACGGGGAGTTGCAGGGCGGACGAAAAGCACCTGCTTGCGGTGCAGGCTTCGCATCCCGCTGCTGCATGAACAAGAACGCGCGGCCGGGGCCGCGCCGGGCTGCCCGGCCCGGCGGCCCTTGCCTTTCGGGCCTTCTTTTTGTGCGGCAACACACGCAAAAAGGAGGTTTTTTCTATGCAAAATTCCGTTCGTGCATTCTTTGCCCGCATGCAGGCGGCGGCCCGCGAGGTGCGGCGCACTGCCAGCATGGCGGGCGCCGCCATGCTGGCGGCCCTGGCCGTAGTGCTGGACAGGTTCACCTGGCAGGTAGGCCCCATGCTGGAAATTGGCATTTCTTTTCTTGCGGTGGGCGTTTCCGGCTTTTTATACGGGCCGTGGCTGGCCGGGCTGGCAGGTGTTGTCATTGATATTCTTGGGTATTTTTTGCGCCCCAATGGCGATTTCTTTTTCGGCTTTGTGCTGAATGAATTTCTGCTGGGCTTCATCTACGGCTGCTGGTTCTACCGCCGCAAGGTGACGCTGGCGCGCACATTCTGCGCATGCCTGACGGCAGTGCTGGTGCTGAATTTGTGCCTGACGCCGCTTTGGCTGCACATCATGTACGGCAACGCCTTTGTGCTTTCCGCCGCGCGGCTTTTGAAAAACGCCATCAAACTGCCGGTGGACACCGCGCTGTTGTATGCGCTTTTGCGCCTGGTGGAAACACGCCTTGTGCCACAGCTTCGCCGCCGGTGACGCTATTCCGCATTCCGGTACAGCTGCATGCCCCCTTCCCCGGGTTTTAGGCGCGGTGACGCAAGAAAGCATCGGTTTTGAATTGACAATTTTTGCGCCTGACGCATTCAAGAGCCCGGCAATCCTAACGGATTGCCGGGCTTTTTTCTCGCTGCTGTTCACATAAAATTGCCGGGCCGGCCCTTGGCGGCAAAAAGCGCTGCCGCCATCGCTTTGCGAACGGGCAGGTTGCTCAAAAGTTCCGCCGGAACTTTTTCTGCCAAGGGCAACCCGCTTCGCTGGGGTTGTGGCAAAAAGCGGCCTGTTTTCCGCGCCGTTTTTCCCTTTTGCCGCGGGCCGGGGCATTTTGGCGCACGGGTTACACCGTGCGCCGGGCTGCGGCATACCATGGGGCAAAGGAGGCATGCAGCATGCTTACAAATGATTCTTTTGAAACCTTAACTGTTAGCCCGGCCTACCCCGGGCACCTGCTTACCATTGGCTCGAACAGCAGCGAAGTAGCGCGCATTCAAACCTACCTGAACGCCCTGCGCGTGGATGACCCCAACATCCCCACCCTGACGGTGGACGGGAAATTCGGCCAGAACACCAAAATTGCCGTGCAGGTGTTTCAGTACACCCACAGCCTTGCGGCAGATGGAATTGTGGGCGGCGCCACCTGGAACGCCATCATCTCTGCCTACAACGCCCGTTTTTCCGGCAGCGCAGATACCTTCCCCGGCATCACGCTTCGCCCGGGCGCACGCAGCCAGGACGTGGGCCACATGCAGACGTATCTGAACGCCCTTTCCGGTTTGTACACCGCCATCAACAACCAAACCGTAGATTCCGCCTATGGCCAGAACATGTCCGCCGCTGCGCGCCTGTTCCAGCGGCAGTTCAGCGTTGCAGCAGACGGCCTGGTGGGCAAAAACACCTGGGCAAAAATTGTGGATGTGCACAATGCCATGCAACAGGGCGCACCCACGCGCGTGTCGCCCGCCTATGCGGGCACGGCCCTGCGCACGGGCTCTTCCGGTGACGATGTGCGCATTGCACAAAGCTACCTGAACAAAGCGCTGGGCGCCGGCCTTACGGTGGACGGCCGGTTCGGCGCCAGCACGCGCCAGGCCACCGAGGCCTTCCAGGCAAGGGAGGGGCTCTCCATCGATGGCGTCATCGGCCGCACCACTTGGGAAAGGCTTGTGCTTGCTTTCAACGCCGCACTGTAACCTTTCACGCAAAACGGCAGCCATCTGTGAAGCACACAGATGGCTGCCTGTTTTTTCACATTTCCGGGCGGCGCCTTACTCTGCCAGCAGGGCTGCCTTGCAGGCGGCCAGGTTGGCTTTGTCTTTCTCTGGCAGCTCTGGGTATTCGGGCGCGCACGCCTCCAGCGTCTGCAGCACCACTTCGCTGACAAGATATCGCGTGTACCACTTGCGGTCTGCCGGAAGCACAAACCACGGGCTGTGCGGCGTGGCGGTGGCGTTGATGGCCTTTTCATACAGTTTCTGGTATTCGTCCCAGTGCTCGCGCTCTTTCAAATCGCCGGCTGAAAACTTCCAGTTTTTCGCCTCGTCGTCAATGCGCTCCAGAAAGCGCTTTTTCTGCTCTTTTTTCGAAACATTCAGAAAAATCTTCACCACGCGGTAGCTGTTTTCATACAGATATTCTTCAAAGTTGCGAATCTGCTCATACCGTTTTTCAAAGAAATGCCCATCGTGCAGGCAGCGCTTTGCAATGCGGTAAGTGTTTTGCAGCTCGTGCACCTGCACCACCAGCACATCCTCGTAATGCGAGCGGTTAAAAATGGCAATTTTTCCACGCGGTGGCAGGGCACGGGCGGCACGCCACAAGTAATCGTGCGCCAGCTCTTCCTGAGAAGGCTGTTTAAAACTTACCACGTCCACGCCCTGCGGGTTCAGGCTGGCCATGGCGTGCTTAATGGTGCTGTCCTTTCCCGCCGCGTCCATGGCCTGCAGCACAAACACCACGCCCTCGCGGCCATCTGCATACAGTTTCTCCTGCCATTGCGCTATTTTGGCCAGGTTTTCCCGCGTTTTGGCCAAAACGGCCGGTTTATCGGCCTTGTGCACGCCGTCGGCCTTGCCATCGGTAGACATCTCTTTCAGCCGCAGGGGCCTCTTGCCTGTGAACTCATACTGCGAAACGGCCATGCCGCCGCCCCCTTTCCTGTTTTTTTCAGTATAGCACACATGCGGGCAAAAAACACCGGCCGGGCATTTTTAAAAGTCAGGCCATGCAAAGCAAATACGGGAAACTGCCGCTGCATACTGTGCACAGTTTCAAAAAGCCCCCAGTTTCACACTGGGGGCTTTTTACTTTATGCCTTATGCCGCAAACGGGGCTTGCGCTCACAGCGCGGGCTCCAGTTTTGCTTCCACGGTGCCCTCTGCACCGTACAGCGGCTGAGGCTGTGCGGCGGCCGGGGCCTGCAGACGCTCTTTGGCCACGCTGAGCATCAGGCGGATGCGGTTTTCCTGGTTCACGCGCGTGGCGCTTGGGTCATAGTCGATGGGCGTGATGTTGGCCGAGGGGTACAGGGCGCGTATTTTGTTGATCATGCCCTTGCCGCTAATGTGGTTCGGCAGGCAGCCAAAGGGCTGGGTGCACACAATGTTTTCAAAGCCGGAATGCACCAGCTCTACCATTTCGGCTGTTAAAAGCCAGCCCTCGCCCATTTTTACGCCGTAGCTGATAATGCCCTGGGCCATTTTTTTCATTTTGGCAAAGGGCATGGGGGCATGGAACTGCGGGTACTTTGCAATGGCCGCCAGCATCATTTCTTCGCGCGTGTCCAGAAAATCCTGAACAATGCTTGCCGCACGGGCCAGCCAGGTGTCGCCGCCGTACAGCTTTGATGTCTCGCGCATATTTTCCACGCAGTACTGCACAAAGCCCATCAGGCCGGGCACGTTTACCTCGCACCCCTCACTGGCCAGAAAGGCCTCCAGCCCATTGTTGCCAAGGGCGGAGTATTTCACATAGATTTCGCCCACGACACCCACCTTCACACGCGGGCACCAGTGCACGGGCACAGCGGCAAAATCGGCCGCAATGGCCGCAAAGTTGCGGCGCATATCCCGCTTTGTAATGCCGCGCTTGCCGTCATACTGGGCTGCCAGCACACGCAGCCAGCGCGCCACCACGGCGTCGGCTGCGCCGGGCGTTTGCTCGTAGGGGCGCACCTGATTGGCCAGGCACATCAGCTCATCGCCGTAAAACACGGCAGACACCACCTTGCGCAGCAGCGGCACCGTGAGGGAAAAACCGCTGTCCTTTTCAAGGCCGGAAAAGTTCAGGCTGGCCACCGGCACATTGCCAAAGCCCGCCTTTACCAGAGCCTTGCGCAGCAGGTGGATATAGTTGGAAGCGCGGCATCCGCCGCCTGTCTGTGTAATCAGCAGGGCGGTGTGCTGTAAATCGTATTTGCCGCTTTTCAGGGCGCAAATAAACTGCCCAATCACCAGAAGCGCAGGGTAGCAGGTGTCGTTGTGCACATATTTCAGGCCCTCCTGCGCAATTTCAGGGCCAGTGGTGGTAAGCACCTCGGCGTCATAGCCCTCATCCTCAAGGGCATCTCGCAGCAGCGTCCAGTGGATGGGCAGCATGTTGGGGATGAGAATTTTGTGGGTGTGCTTCATCTCTTTGGTAAATTTGGGGTAAACCGGAAGCTGTTGTTCCATAAAGGGGTACCTCCTTGGGTGCTGTGCCTTACTGCTCCAGCGCGGCGAACAGGCTGCGCAGGCGGATATTCACAGTGCCTAAGTTCGTAATCTCGTCGATTTTGATTTGGGTATACAGCTTGCCCTCGCGCTGCAAAATCTCGCGCGTTTCATCGGTGGTAATCGCGTCTACGCCGCACCCAAAGCTCACCAGCTGCACAAGGTCCATGTCCGGCTGGTCTGCAATATACTTTGCCGCGGCGTACAGGCGGGCGTGGTAGGTCCACTGGTTCAAAACGCGCGTATCAAATTTCTGCACAAGGTGCGAAATGCTGTCCTCGGTCACCACGGCAGCCCCGTGCGAGCAGATAAGCTTATCAATGCCGTGGTTGATCTCCGGGTCCACATGATAGGGGCGGCCTGCCAGCACGATGATGCGCCGCCCCGCCTTGCGGGCCTCGGCAATAATCTCGGCGCCGCGTTTGCGCACAGCGGCCATATGCGCCGCATATTCGTCATAGGCCGCGGCCGCTGCGGCCTCCACTTCAGCCAGCGTGATGTCCGGCCAGTGTTTTTGCAGCACAGCCGTCATCTTTTTGGGGAACGCCCTGCGGTTGTGCGGGCCCACAAAATCATAGATAAACGCCTTGCCCTCCAGCTCGGGGCAGTTTGCGGCCAACACCTCGGGGTAATAGGCCACCACCGGGCAATTATAGTGGTTGTCGCCCAGGCCCTCGTCAAAGTTATAGCTCATGCAGGGGTAAAAAATAGCGTCTATGTCTGGCATTTCGGCCAGTTCTTTCACATGGCCGTGCGCCAGCTTTGCAGGGTAGCACACGGTGTCGGAGGGGATGGTTCCCTGCCCGGCCAGATAGGTGGCACGGGTGGAAAATGCGCTGCGGCGCACCCGGAAGCCCAGCTTTGTGAACAGCGTATGCCAGAAGGGGAACAGCTCGTAAAAGCTGAGGCACATGGGCATGCCCACAATGCCGCGCGTGCCTGTGCCCTCGCCGTACTGCGCCAGCAGCGAAAGCTTGTAGGCATACAGGTTCAACGGGTCATCGCCGGTGCGGTGCGTGATGGGCCTGTCGCAGCGGTTGCCGGAAATAAACCGGCGCCCGCCCGGGAAGGTGTTTACCGTTAGCTGGCAGTGGTTGCCGCACAGCCCGCACTTCACGCTTTTGGCCTGCTGGGTGAATGTCTCCAGCGCCTGAGCCGAAAGCAGCGTGCTCTCTTTGCGGGCATGGGCGCGGCCGTACAGCGCCGCGCCGAAAGCGCCCATCAGCCCGGCAATGGAGGGCCGAATGACGTTCACGCCCATCTCCTGCTCAAAGGCGCGCAGCACGGCCTCGTTGTAGAATGTGCCGCCCTGCACCACAATGTTGCGGCCCAGTTCGTCCGGGCTGCCCGCACGAATCACTTTGTACAGCGCGTTTTTCACCACGCTGATGGAAAGGCCTGCCGAGATATTTTCAATAGACGCGCCGTCCTTTTGGGCCTGCTTCACGCTGGAGTTCATAAACACCGTGCAGCGGCTGCCAAGGTCCACCGGTTTGTCGGCAAACAGGCCCAGCTTTGCAAATTCCGGCACAGAATAGCCCAGCGCCTCGGCAAATGTCTGCAAAAAGCTGCCGCAGCCGGAAGAACACGCCTCGTTCAGGAAAATGTCGCTGATGGCGCCGTTTTCCGCCTTGAAGCATTTCATATCCTGCCCGCCAATGTCAATGACAAAATCCACCTCGGGCATAAAATGGCGCGCAGCGGCAAAGTGCGCCACCGTCTCCACCACGCCGAAATCGGCGCCGAACGCCGTTTTCACAAGCTCTTCGCCATAGCCGGTGGCCGTGGCGCTTGCCACGCGGGCGCCGGGGCAGCTGGCGTAAATCTCCTGCAAAAAGCGGCGGATAATGGGCACCGGGTTGCCGGAGTTGGGCTCGTAGCTGGTGTATACGATATTGGCCCTCTCGTCAATGGCAACGGCCTTTACCGTGGTGCTGCCCGCGTCGATGCCAATGTGGATGTCGCCGCACTCTGGCGTATATTCAATATGCGGCACATCTGCCAGGGCGTGCCGGGCACGGAAATCTTCGTACTCGCGCCGGTTTTTAAACAGCGGCGCATGGAAGGCATACTTTGCCGTTGCGGAATATTCGCGCAAACGGGCTGTCACATCCGCCAGCTTTTCCTCGCCCTGCGCATACAGCGCAGCGCCCAGCGCCACATAATACAGGCTGTTTTCCGGGCAGGTGCCCTGCGCGCCAAGGGCTTTGTCAAAGCTGCGGCGCAGCTCGGATAAAAACGTTAGCGGGCCGCCCAAATACAGCACCTTGCCGCGGATGGGCCGCCCCTGGGCCAGGCCGGCGATGGTCTGGTTCACCACGGCGCCGAAAATGCTCAGCGCCACGTCATTTTTGCTGGCGCCCTGGTTCAACAGCGGCTGCACGTCACTTTTGGCAAACACGCCGCAGCGGCTGGCGATGGTATAGGTTTTTTGCGCCGTTTTGGCCGCCTCGTTCATCTCGGCGGGCGTCATGTGCAGAAGGGTGGCCATCTGGTCGATAAACGCGCCCGTGCCGCCTGCGCACGAGCCGTTCATGCGCACCTCGGTGCCGTTTGTGAGAAACAGAATTTTCGCGTCCTCGCCGCCCAGCTCAATCACAACATCCGTGCCGGGCATATAGCGGTTGGCCGCAATGCGGGTGGCATATACCTCCTGCACAAAGGGGATGCCGCAGCTTTCGGCAAAGCCCATGCCCGCCGAGCCGGACAGCGCAAGGCGTGCCGCAGCCCCTTTCACGAATGCCTCATCCGCCTGGGCCAGCACCTCGGCGGCCTTTTCCACAATGTGGGAATAGTGACGCTCATAAGTATGGTACAGCAGGTTCTGCTGTTCATCCAGCACCACGCATTTGATGGTGGTGCTGCCAATGTCGAGACCGATGTGATACAAAAAGTTCTCTCCTTCAAAAACTGAGAAGGCCTGCCCCGGCTTTCGGGCGCACTGCCCTGCGCCGGTTTGATGGCGAGGCCTGTCGTGAAAACGCAAATATACGAATAGTATAATCGCTTTGTTTGTAAAAATCAATGTTTTTGCCCGCCCGCCGGGCGCTGCGGGCGGCCGACAAATACCGCGGCCTGCACGCGCATACATCTGAAAGCAGGAAGGGAGGCACCAGCATTTGGAAGTGATAAAACACGGCGCCCTGAAGCGCCTGGCCGCCCCCGCCTGCATGCTGGCGCTGGCGGCCGGCACCGTTGTGTGCGGCGCAGCGGCCTACGGCCCGGGCTTTTGGCCCGGCGCGGCCGTTTGGGCAGGCGGGTTTGCCGCTTCGCCCGGCGCAGGCATGAAAGCGGCACAGGCTCTGGCAGGCGCCGCACAGGAAGCGCAGCCCACACAGGGCACAGCGCAGGAAAAACCTTCTTCCCCGGGGCCGGCGCAAAGCGGCACTTCGGCCGGGGCCGGCCAGCAGGCCGAAACGCAGGCGGGCACGCAGCCCGCAGAAGATACGGAAGGCAACGCGCACTGCGGCCCCCAGCTGGCGGTGGACGAGTTCGACGTGCCGCAGGGCGACATTCCCGATGGCATGTTGCCGCTTATTTACAAGTTTTACCCGCAGGGCTCTGGCAACGGGTATATCCCCTGCGGGAACGCCACCATTCGCAATGCCACCCAGCTGCCGGACAGTGAAGTGGCTGCGGAAGTGAACGGGCCCCTGCCCTTTTCCATCGAGCTGAACAGCGCCGAGCCGCAGGTGCTTATTATGCACACGCATGCCACCGAAACGTATGAGCTGGCGGAAAAGAACTGGTGCGACCCGAATTTCACCGCCCGCAGCACCGACAACTCCCGCAATATGATTGCTGTAGGGGCCGAAATAGCCCGCGTGCTGAACGAGGCGGGCATCTGCACCATTCAGGACACCACACTGCACGATTACCCCAGCTATAACGGCTCGTATGAAAAAAGCAATGCCACTGTGCGCAACTATCTTGCGCAATACCCCTCCATCAAAGTGGTGCTGGATGTGCACCGGGACGCCATTCAAACGCAGGATGGCACGCGCTATGCCCCGGCGGCGAACATCAACGGCATGCGTGCGGCGCAGGTTATGATTATCTGCGGGGCCGATGTGGACGGCAATTTGCCGAATTTCAAGCAGAACCTGCGCTTTGCCGCGCGCTGGCAGGCCAAAATGGCGCAGCTTTACCCCGGCCTTGCCCGCCCCGTGCTGTTCGATTACCGCTATTATAACCAGGACCTCACCACCGGCAGCCTGCTGATTGAGATGGGCGGCCACGCCAACACGCTGGAGGAGGCCAAATATTCCGCACGCCTTGTGGGCGATGCGCTGGCAAAACTGTTTCAGGAAGGGTGATAAACACATCCCCCATGGCGAAACGCCATGGGGGATGTGTTTTGTGCTGCCCTGCGGGGAACCGGCACACAGGCCTAACCCTTGTGCGCCGGGGCCCCGGCGCCTGTGTGCCTGCCCGCGCAGGCTGCGCCCTGCACAGCATGGTACAGGCCGCATGCCGATGCAAACCAGAGGCATGCCCCCAGCGCCGCGCCCAGCGCCACAGCGGGCAAGTAGGCCGAAATGGCCGCCGTGTATGCATCGGGGCGCTGCGCCGCGTTTTTCATTTGAAAAAATTCTACAATGCGCCCACTGTAAGGGGTTTGCATATCACTGACAAGATGCTTCACGCGCCAAGCCCAAACCAGGTTTGGAATTTGGGCACATAGCCCATCACAAAAATAATCAGAATGAGCGCGGGCAGCACATAGGTGAGGTAGCCGCGCGCCCATTTGGGGAATTTCAGGCCCTGGCCCGCGTCCGCCTCTGCAATAAAGTTTTTCCAGCCCCAGCCGCCTTTGGACACGCAGAACACAAGGTACAAAAGCGAGCCAAGCGGCAACAGGTTGTTCGAGACAATAAAGTCTTCCAGGTCTTGGATATTCCCAATGCCGGGCACAGAAAAACCGCTCCACACATTAAAGCCCAGCGCACACGGAAGGGAAAGCAGAATAACGGCCACGCCGTTTACCGCCACGGCCTTTTTGCGCGCCCAGCCCCAGTTATCCATACAGAAGCTGATGAGGTTTTCAAACACGGCAATGATGGTGGAAAGCGCCGTAAAACTCATAAATAAAAAGAACAACGCGCCCCACACACGGCTGCCGGGCATCTGCTCGAACACGCCGGGCAAGGTGATGAACACCAGTCGCGGGCCTTCGCCCGGGTCTACCCCAAAGGCAAAACAGGCCGGGAAGATGATAAGCCCCGTAAGCAGTGCCACCGTTGTATCCAGCACGCCAATGTTCACGGCTTCGCCCATCAGGCTGCGCTCTTTGCCGATATACGAGCCGAAAATGGCCATGGCGCTGATGCCAAGGCTGAGCGTGAAGAAGGCCTGCCCCATGGCGGCGTACACCGCCTCGCCAAAGCTGGCCCAGCGCTCGGCCGTTGTGCTGCCCTGGAACATCCGGCTGAAATCCGGCACCAGGTAAAATTCAAACCCGGCGCCAGCGCCCGGAAGCGTGACGCTGCGCACACACAGCACCACCAAAATTACAAACAGGCAGGCCATCATCACTTTTGTGATGCGCTCTACCCCTTTCTGCAGCCCCATGCTGCACACAAAAAAGCATAATACCACCACAACCAGCATCCAGCCAATCATTTCGGCCGGGTTGGCCAACATGGCGTCAAACACACCGGCAACGGCGCCGGCATCCAGCCCGGTAAATGTGCCGCTTGCACTTTTTACCATATAAGAGAGCATCCAGCCGCCCACCGTGGTGTAAAACATCATCAGCACATAGCACCCAATGAAGCCCCATCACTTGAAATGCCGCCATTTTGTGCCCGGTGCCAGCACCTCAAAGCTTTTGGCACAGCTTTTCTGGCTGGCGCGGCCCACGGCAAACTCCATTACCATAACAGGCAGGCCCAAAATGACAAGAAACGTCAGATACACCAGCACAAATGCCGCGCCGCCGTATTTCCCCGTGATGTAGGGAAAGCGCCAAACGTTGCCAAGCCCGATGGCGCACCCCGCACTGATGAGCAGAAAGCCCAGGCGCGAGGCAAATTTTTCACGTTGCTGCACAAAGATACCCCCCGAACGCCCCTGCAAAGCCGCATGCGGGGCGCCGCCCTTATTTGCGCACAGAAAAGCCGCAGCTTTTCCTGTGTGCATATGTCATCATGTTAACATAGCAAAAACCGGGCGGCGCGTCAACCTGGCCGCCCGGGGCGCAAGGCCTTTCAGCCCCCCGTCAGGTGCTCAATCAGAATTTTAACCCCAATGGCCACCAAAATGGCCCCGCCGCAAAGCTGCGCCCGCGCACCCAGCAAAAGCCCAAAGCGGCGGCCCAGCGCATGCCCCACCAGGCAGCAGGCAAAGGTGATGCAGCAAATAAAGCCGGCGGCCAGCCAGATATTTACGCTGAGCGCCGCAAAACTGACGCCCACGGCCAGGGCATCAATGCTGGTGGCCAGCGCCTGCACCAGCATCATTTTCAAACCAAACTGCCGCCCGGCCGGGCAGGCGGGGCCCTCTTTTTTGGTGCGGCGTATATCCTGCACGGCCTCCCACAGCATGCTGCCGCCAATCAAGCCCAGCAGCGCAAAGGCCACCCAGTGGTCCACCGCGCCGATCCACTGGGCGAACACGCGGCCCAGAAAATAGCCTGCCAGCGGCATCAGGCCCTGAAAAAGGCCAAAACAGGCGCTGGTTGCCACCGCCTGCCTGCGCGTGAACTGCGCAAAGCACATGCTGTTTGTCACAGAAACCGCAAAGGCGTCCATAGAAAGGCCCAGCGCCAGCAAAAACAACGTCCAGATGGTCATGGTCTCCTCCTCCAAGCAAGGCGGGCCGCAGTGCGCGGCGCACCCAAATAAAAACCGCGGGCAGCCCAAAAGCTGCCCGCGGGTCTTGTCACATCAAGCAAAGCCAGGCGCACGGCGCCAGTATGTTGACTTTGCACACCGGCTTGCGCCGGCGCGGACTACTCCCCCACAGGAGTATATGCATCAGTGTAGCAGGCGCATCAGCGGTTAGTCAACAATAACCTTTTAAAGAGCCCACATCCCTCACAGGGCGCGGAACCCCTTGCCAATAGTTTCGGAAGAGTTCACGATGGTGATAAAGGCCTTGGGGTCTGCCCGGCGGATAAAATTGCGCAGCAAAACGGCTTCGCGCCGCTTCAGCACGGTGGTGATGACGTGCTCTTCCCTGCCCGTATAGGCGCCGCGCGCGTCATAGATGGTGGCGCCGCGGTGCAGGCTGTCGCGGATGAACGCGGTGATGCGCTCTGGCGAGGACGAGACGATGGTCACCTTTTTGCGCACATTGATGCTTTCAATGACGCCGTCCACCACAAACGCCTTTGCCAGAAGGCCCAGCACGCAGTAAAGGCCAGTGCGCACGCCGTACAGCCCGCCTGCAAACACAGCGATGAAAAAATCTGACGCAAACAGCGCCTTGCCTATCTCCAGGCTTGTCTTTTTGGCAAGAATCATGGCCAGAATATCCGTCCCGCCGCTGGACGCGCCGATGTTAAACACAATGGCGCTGCCCGCCGCGGGCAGCAGCACGGCATAGCACAGTTCGAGAAACGTGTCGCTTGTAAAGGGCGCGGGCATGGGGTACACACGCTCCAGAATCCATACATAAAAAGAGAGTGCAAACGAAGAATAGATGGTGGCGCCCATGGTTTTTATGCCCAGAAACACAAGCCCCAGCGCCACCAGCACGGCGTTGATGATGAACATGAACGTGCCCACATCCATATGAGGCAGCAAGGTGGCCGCCAGAATGGAGATGCCCGAGGTGCCTCCCATGGCAAAATGGTTGGGCGATTTGAAAAAATGAATGCCTGCGGCCAGCAGCAGGAGCCCTGCGTTCAAAAGCAGAAAATAGGCGAGGTATTCTTTGGTGAGAAACTTTTTGCACTGTTTCATCTTGGGCTTTCCCTCATTCTGTGCTATACTGTTTTCAGGCAAAATTTTGAAAACGCGCACTGCGGCTTAGATTGTAACACAATGCCGGCGAAAAGGGAACCCGCGTTTTCACCGGAACAGGAAGGTTTCATGCAATTCAGGGAACTGGGGCTTTGCGCCCCTATTTTACGTGCCGCCGCCGAGGCCGGTTATACGCAGCCGTCGCCCATTCAGGAAAAGGCCATTGGCCCGGTGCTTGCCGGGCGCGATGTGCTGGGCTGCGCACAGACAGGCACGGGCAAAACGGCGGCTTTTGCCATGCCCATTTTGCACAGGCTGGCCCAAGGCGGCGCCAGGGGGTATATTCGCGCACTGGTGCTTACGCCCACGCGCGAGCTGGCTTTGCAGATAGATGAAAGCTTTGCCGCCTATGGCCGTCATCTGCCGCTGCGCCACCTGGTGGTTTTTGGCGGCGTGGGCCAGGGCCCGCAGGTGGCCGCACTGCAAAAGGGCGTGGATATTCTTACCGCCACGCCCGGCCGCCTGAACGACCTTGCCGGCCAGGGGTATATCGACCTTTCCCGGCTGGAGGTATTTGTGCTGGACGAGGCCGACCGCATGCTGGACATGGGCTTTGTGCATGATGTAAAACGTGTGGTGGCGCGCCTGCCGCAGAAAAGGCAGACGCTTTTGTTCAGCGCCACCATGCCGGCCGAGATCCGCACGCTGGCGCAAAGCCTTCTGCGCAGCCCGGTGTACGCACAGGCCGCGCCGCCCGCCACCACGGTGGAGGCCATTGACCAGTGCGTATGTTTTGTGGACAAAGGCAACAAAAAACATTTGCTGGCCCGGCTTTTGCGCGCGCCGCAGGTGGAAAGCGCGCTTGTGTTCACCCGCACAAAGCACGGCGCAAACCGCGTGGTGAAAGAGCTTGCCGCCGCCGGAATAGAGGCCATGGCCATCCATGGCAACAAAAGCCAGACAGCGCGCCAGCAGGCGCTGGGGCGCTTCAAAGCAGGCGAACTGCGTGTGCTGGTGGCCACAGACATCGCCGCGCGCGGCATTGACGTCAGCGGGCTTTCCCACGTGTTCAACTACGACCTTCCCAACGTGCCGGAAACGTATGTGCACCGCATTGGGCGCACGGGGCGCGCGGGGAAAAGCGGCTGCGCGGTAAGCTTTTGCTGCGAGGACGAGCTGCCGTATCTTGCCGATATTGAAAAACTGATTAAACGCGCCATCCCTGTGCGCGCCCACGCCTGGCCCGCACAGTTTGACACGCCCGCGCGCGGCAGGCAGGCCGCGCCGCAGGGCGGGCAAAAAACAGAACAGGAGAAAACAGCCATGGAAGAAAAGGAAAAAGTGCTGCCGGGCGCCCCGCAAAGCGAGGGCCCGGCCAAGCGCCGGCGCCGCCGCGGCGGGCGCCGGCATAACCGCAGCAAAAAGGCCGGCACAGCGCAGGCCGCAGCGCCGGTGAAACCCGCCGCCCCTGCGGCGCCAAAGCCGGCCGCCGCCAGGGGCGAAAAGAAAAAAGAAGCCAAGCCCCAGCCCCGCACACGGCGTGAAGAGGCAGCGCGCCGCCCGGGCGCCGCACCGGAGGTGGACGACAGCATCCAGCTTATCAGCCGCCGGCCGCCGGCGCAAAAATTTTCCAGCTTTGAAGAGTATATGAAAGCTCACGGCGCCACCGGGCCGGACGACGGGGAGGATGACCCCGCCCTTCAGCCGTAAGGGGCTTTTCCCCGCCGTTTTTTGGCAAAACGTCTTGCCAGCGGAAAAATTTTCGTGTATAACTGATTACGAATCGCAATTGATACTTTTTCCACAAAGGAGGGCTGGCGCTATGGGCGCGCTTTTGGCAAAAGAAAACATCTGGTATGTGGGCACGCAAGACCCGAACCTGCGCGTGTTCGACATCATCATGCATTCCGACTGGGGCACCAGCTACAACGCATATCTTGTAAAGGGCAGCGAAAAAACCGCCCTTTTTGAAACCAGCAAGCTGGAATTTTTCGACGAATTTCTGGCAAACGTGCGCGAAGTGTGCGACCCGGCCAGCATCGATTACATTGTGGTGGACCACACCGAACCCGACCACAGCGGCAGCCTGGAAAAACTGCTGGCGCTGGCGCCAAACGCCACTGTGCTGGGCAGCGCCACGGCGCTGAACTTTTTGAAGCAGATTGTGAACCACGAGTTTGCCTGCCGCGCCGTGACGGAAAAGGATACGGTAGACCTTGGCGGCATGACGCTGCATTTCCTCAGCGTGCCGTTTCTGCACTGGCCGGACAGTATGTACACCTATATTCCCGAAGCCAAGGCGCTGTTCACCTGTGACAGCTTCGGCTGCCACTATGCCGACAGCCGTGTGTTCAACGATTTGATTGAGGGAGATTTCACCCCGGCTTACAAATATTATTTCGATTGCATCATCGGGCCCTTTAAGCGCCCGTATATGGTGAATGCGCTGGAAAAAATCAAGGGGCTGGACATCGAGTTTGTGGGCAACGGCCACGGGCCCGTGCTGCGCAGCAACGTGCAGAAATATTTTGATTTGTATGCACAGTGGTGCCAGGTGCCCGTGCACGAAACCAAGCGCATTGCCATTGCCTATGTGTCGGCCTATGGCTATACGCGCATGCTGGCGCAGGCCATTGCACAGGGCGCGGGCAGCGAGGGCTGCGAAGTGCAGCTGTTCGACCTTGTCACAGACGACAAGGCTGCCGCGGCCGCCGCGGTGGAAGACGCAGACGGCTTTTTGCTGGGCAGCCCCACGCTGGTGGGCGACGCGCTGCCCCCCATTTACGAAATGCTGCTGGGGCTGAACCCCATCATCCACAAAGGGAAGTTTGCGGGGGCGTTCGGCTCTTACGGGTGGAGCGGCGAGGCCGTGCCCAACCTTGTGGCCCGCATGCAGCAGCTGAAGCTTGCGCTGCCCGCCGAGGGCCTGCGCGTGCGCTTTAAGCCCACCGGGCAAGACCTTGCCGCCGCCAAAGAGTATGGCGCCGCGTTTGCAAAGGCCGTAAAAGGGGAAACCTGACAATATGGTACCGGCGCGCACAGGATGTTCTATGCGCTTTGACAGGCCCGGCCCCGGGCCAGAACACACCGGAACAGAAAGGAGAGACCATCATGGCGAAATGGGTATGCACCATCTGCGGTTACGAATGTGAGGGCGACACGCCCGAAGTGCCGTGCCCCGTGTGCGGTGCGGGCGAAGAGGCCTACGAAAAGGTAGAAGAGTAACCGGCTGAAAAGCCAGGGCCGGGCGCCTGCGGGCGCCCGGCCCTGTTTTTTGCCGGGACACCTGGACAAGCGCCCTCTGTGCGGCACACCCTACAAAAATGTAAGAAATTTTTTTGAAATGAAAGCCGAAAGCATGGCGTACCGCCGCCCTCCTGTGGTAGTATCAGGGTACAGAAAACCCCATTGTTCGACGCGGCCGCGCCTTCGGGCGCGGCGCACGGCAGGCAGAAAGGCGGCCGAAGCTATGAAAGTTGTAAAAAGAATATTGGCATGGCTGTGCCTTGCCATTCTGGTGGCCGGGGTGGCCGTGACGGGCGCCATTGGCGTGCAGGGCTATTGGATGTACCGCGACGCACTGAGCCAAACGCCGCTGGAAGAAAAGGTAGAGGCTGTGCGTGCGCAGGAAGATTATGTGCCGTTAAGCGGCCTGCCGCCCATTTATGCGCAGGCGGTGGTGGCCGCAGAGGACAGGCGCTTTTACGAGCACGGCGGCTTTGACATCATCAGCACCGCGCGCGCCGCACTGGCCAACCTGCGCACCGGCACGCTGGCCGAGGGCGGCTCTACCCTGACGCAGCAGCTGGCCAAAAATTTGTACTTCACACAGGAGAAAAAGTTCACCCGCAAGGTGGCCGAGCTGTTCACGGCCTGGGCCCTGGAAGCAAATTATACCAAAGACGAGATTTTAGAGCTGTACATCAATGTCATTTATTATGGCGACGGCTGCACGGGCATAACCGCCGCAGCACAGCATTATTTCGGCAAAGCCCCTTCCGAGCTGACAGACTATGAGTGCACCCTGCTGGCAGGCGTGCCCAACGCGCCCAGCATCTATGCCCCCACGGCAAACCCCGAGCTGTGCGCCCAGCGCCAGCGCCATGTGCTGGACAGCATGGTGGAAGCCGGGTACCTGACGCAGGCCCAGGCGGACGCCGTGCTGGAAGAGGGCGGGGCCATGGCGGCCTGAATGCTGCACCACACAGACAAAAAAGGCCCCTGCCGCCGCGTTTTCCCTGCGGCAGGGGCCTTTTGTTCAGGACGTGAGGAACGAAAGCTCACCCACGCTGAAAGCGGGCTGCAGCGCCTTGTTTATGGCAAGGGAAAGCAGGTTGGCGGCGCGGCGGATGATGGCGTCAATGTCCTTGGGCGTCACCACCAGCGCGCGGGCGCCGTTATCCACCTCCATCACGGTGGGCACGCCCAGCGCCACCACCTGCGTGCCCAGGCTTTGCCGGGTGAGGGCGGGGGCGTTGTTCGGCGTCAGCCCTGCCGTGGAAATCTGCACACTGGCGCCCAGCCTGCGGGAAGATGCCGTGCACAGGCTGTCCACGCAAAGCACAGCCACGGGCTTCAGCTTGGCGGTAAGGCTTTGCAGAAGCTCGGCGGTGGCAAGGCCGGTGGTGGCCTCTACGCCGGGTGCAAAGGCCGCCACCGGGCGCATGCGAAGGTCCTGCGCGCCGGCGCCCTCGCACAGATGCCGCGTGACAAACACTTTATCTGCCGTTTCCGGGCCCAGCGCGTCCGCCGTCACGGCGCGGTTGCCAATGCCGGCCACCAGCACAAGCCCCTCTTTGGGCAGCACAGAGCGCAGCTGGCTTGCCACAGCCCACACATAGGCCTCGTTTTTATCGTCTATGGCGGAAAAGCGCGGCATGTCCAGCGTGATATAACGCCCCTTTGCGCGCCGCAGGCCCTCGCGTTCAATGTCCACACGCACCAGCCCTATGCCGCTGGCCGTGGCGGTGTGCACCCGCACGCCGCGGGGCACCTCGCCCTTTTGCGGCGGGTACAGTTCTGCCGCAATATCTGTATAAATTGCCATTTCAAACCGGCTCCTTTCTCTGAAACCATTTTGTGCACGGCCGCCCTCTGCGCGGGAAACGGGCGTTTTTCTTTGCTGCACAGCAAAAAAATCCCGCCCTTTTTCGAAAAAGCCCTTGCAAGCGCGCCAAAAAGATGCTATTATAAAGTGCACTGTTATGGGTATTAAGGAGGTGGTACGATGCCTAACATCAAGTCTCAGAAAGACCGTGTCGTGCAGGCCAAGAAAGAGGCGATGCACAACAAAGCGATCAAGTCCAACCTGAAAACAGTCGTCAAGAAGGCAGACGCCGCCATTTCCGCCGGCGCCGCCGACAAGGACGAAAAGCTGAAAGCTGCCGTTGTCGCCATCGACAAGGCCGCCGCGAAGGGCGTTCTGCACAAGAACACCGCTTCCCGCAAGGTTGCACGCCTCGCCAAGGCCGCCAGCAAAGCTGCGAAATAAAAATGGCCCGACAAAGCCGCTGCCCGCAATGGGCGGCGGCTTTTCTGTTTTTCTTTCCCGGGGCAGCCCCGGGCGGCCCTTTGTCAGCTCTGGTCGTGACTTTTGCCCGCAAGGCTCATCAAAAAGCCGGCCGTCAGGCTGGCCGTCACGCCGCCCGCCGCCGCGCAGAAGCCGCCTGTCAGCGCGCCCAGCAGGCCGCTTTCTGCCACAGCATCTTCCACGCCCTGTGCAAGCAGGTGCCCAAAGCCCAGCAGGGGCACGGTGGCCCCGGCGCCCGCAAATTCCGCCAGAGGGTCGTACAAATCAAGCGCGCTCAGCACCACGCCGGCCACCACAAAGCACACCAGCACACGCGCCGGCGTCAGTTTGGTAAAATCAATCAGCAGCTGGCCCAGCACACAAAAGCCGCCGCCTATTACAAACGCCCAGACATACTGCATCACGCTTCCTCCTTTGCACGGCGCAGCTCGAAAAGGTGTGCCACGCCGGGGATGCTTTCGCCCTGTAAAAAGGTGGTCTGGCTCATCAGCGCGCCGGTGGAGAGGAACAGCACGCGCCGCAGCTTGCCCACTTCCAGCCGGGGCAGCACATGGCAGCACAGCACGCTGGCCGAGCACCCTGCGCCCGAGCCGCCCGCCTGCACGTCCTGCGTTGTGCGGTTGAACACCAGCAGGCCGCAATCCTGATGGTTGTGCAGCACCAGGCCTTCCTTTTCCAAAAGCTGTGCCAGCAGCTGGCTGCCCACGGCGCCAAGGTCGCCCGTGTATACGGCGTCAAAGGCGGCGGGCGCCTCGCCCGTATCGGAAAAATACCGGCAAATCGTCTCGGCCGCAGCGGGCGCCATGGCGGCGCCCATGTTGTTGATGTCTTTCACTTCCAGGTCACGCACGCGCCCGAACGTCACGGCGGGCACCTGCACGCTGCCCCGCCCGCTCAGAACCACCGCCCCCGCGCCCGTCACCGTCCACTGGGCGGTGGGCGTGCGCTTGCCGCCGTAATCCAGCGGGGTGCGAAATTGCCGCTCGGCCGCACAAAAATGGCTGGACGAAAGCGCGGCCGCCATGTGCATCATGCCGCCCGCCACCATGCAGGCCGCCAGGCCCAGGCCCTCGGCCATGGTGCTGCATGCACCGTACAAGCCAAGGTACGGCGCGTCCACATCGCGCATCAAATAGGCCGAGGCCGTGCACTGGCACTGCAGGTCTCCCGCAAACACGGCGCACAGGTCTGCCGCGCTTACCCCTGCACGGCGCAGCGCCGTTTCCAGCGCCGTGCGCGCAAAGGTGCTCTCGGCCTTTTCCCACGTTTTCTCCCCGCACTGGGTCTCGGTGATGAGGGTGTCAAATTCCTTTGCCAGCGGGCCCCGCGCCTCGCGCCGGCCGCCCACACTGCCATAACCCGCCACGCGCGGCGGCGTTTCAAACAGGATGGTATCTCCCTTTCTCATTGCTTCAGCCTCCCAGCAGCGGGCGGATGGCCCAATAGATGGCGCCCCATACCACGCTGGCCAGCATGCCGTATACAATGACGGGCCCCGCTATGATGAACATTTTGGCGCCCACGCCTGTGACAAGGCCCTCGCTGCGGAATTCGATGGCGGGCGACACCACGGCATTGGCAAAGCCTGTGATGGGCACCAGCGTGCCCGCGCCCGCTTTGGACGCCAGCTTTTGATACCACCCCAACGCAGTGGTGACGGCGCTGAGCGCCACCAGCGTGACGCTGGTGAGGGTGCCTGCGTCCGCCAGGGTATACCCCGCTTTTAAATAAATTTGGCGCAGCACCTCACCCAACAGGCAAATGGCCCCGCCCACAAAAAATGCCCACAGGCAGTCTTTCACAAAGCGCGAGGGCGGCGAGGCCTTTTGCGTCATCTGCCCGTATGTTTTGCTGTCCATCTTCATGTGTATTTCCCCTTTGCAGGCGCACGGGGCGCCGGGCGGCCCATGTGCGCCGGTTTTCCCACAGTGTTGGCAAAAAATGCGCAAAATATGTGCGCCCGCCCAGCCAAAACGGCAAAAAGCCCCGCCGGGCAGGCATGCGCCATACCCGGCGGGGCACAAAAGGCCGTCTTATTCTTTTACAAAGGCAAAGGTGTCCACATCAAACAGGCCGCGGTCTGTCAGGCGAAGCGAGGGGATGACGGGCAGCGCCATAAACGAGAGGCTGATGAACGGGTCGACATGATACGGAATGCCCATCTTTGCCGCCTGCTTCAAAATGGCGTTCGTCTCGTCGCGCGTTTGCTCCCACGGGGCTTCGCTCATCAGGCCGCCCACCGGCAGGGCCAGTGCGCCCAGAATGCGCCCGCCCGCCGCCAGGGCATAGCCGCCGCCCGTCTTTTGCAGGTGGTTCACAGCCAGGGCAATGTCTCCGTCGTTGTCGCCTGCTGCAATGATGTTGTGGCTGTCGTGCGCCACACTGGTGGCAATGGCCCCGCCGGTGATGCCGTACCCCTTCAGCGGGCACACGGCAATGTTGCCGCCGCGGCCGTGGCGCTCTATCACACACAGCTTTGAATATGTTTTGTTCGGCCGGAACAGGCCGTTTTCGCTGGGCACGGGCTCCACCGCATGCCTTGTCACAATCTGATAAGGCACCATCTCAATCACATGGGCCTTCCCCTGCACCGGCAGAGCCAGCTGCTGCGGTGTAACGGGGGCAAAATGCATGGTATGGGTCAGCGCGGCGGGCGCGGGCACACGGCGCGCGGCCGCTATCTTCTGTTCCACCGGCACGCCGTCCTTGTACACGGCGTGCACATGTACCTGTTTCCAGTCATCCAGAAGCACGATATCCGCCCGGTAGCCCGGCGCAATGGCCCCCACGCCCTTCAGGCCATACACCCGCGCGGCATTATAGCTTGCCATGCAAATGGCGTCCACCACCGGCATGCCAAGCTGCACGGCCTGGTGCACGTTCCAGCGGATATGCCCCTCGCGGGCAATGTCGTCCAGGTGCTTGTCATCGGTGCAGAACAAAAAACGATCCGTGGGCAGGCCCTCTTTCAGCAGGCCCTCCACAATGGCCGTGAGGTTTTTGGCGGCGCTGCCCTCGCGCACCAGAATGGCCAGCCCTGCGGCCAGCTTTTCCTTTGCCTCGGCAAAGCTGGTGCACTCGTGCTCTGTCTCAATGCCGGCGGCCGCATAGGCTGCCAGAGCCTTGCCGGAAAGCCCCGGCGCGTGCCCGTCGATATGCTTGTGGGCAAATAGGGCCAGCTTGCCGTAAATTTCGCCTGTGCCAGCCACCACATCTGGATAACACATCACTTCCCCCAGCCCCGCCACGCGCGGCCCCATCTGTGCAAAGGGCGCCATCTCCTGCGCGGTGAAGGGCGCGCCGTTCGTCTCAAAGGGCGTGGCAGGCACACTGGAGGGCATCATCCAGTAAATATCCACCGGCAGGGCCTCGCTGGCCTTCAGCAGCCATTCCACCGCCGGGGCGCCGCACACATTTACAATTTCGTGCGGGTCTGCCACTACGGTGGTGGTGCCAGACATCGCCACCGCGCGCGCAAATTCATACGGCACCGCCATGGTAGATTCCACATGAATGTGCGCATCTACAAAGCCGGGGCACAGGTACAAACCCGTGCAGTCCACCTCTTCTTCCCCGCTGTACTGCCCCACGCCCGCAATCACGCCGGCCTCTACGGCCACGTCTGCCTGTTCCACCTGCTTTGTGAACACGTTCACCACCTGCGCATTTTTGAACACAAGCTTTGCCTTTTTGCGCCCGGCCGCCGCTTCAATCACACACCGCTCCATGGTGCACCCGCCTTTCTCTGCCCAATATTCCGGCTTCACGCCCTGCCCACAGCAGGGCGTGCATGGCGTCGCTTTCTGCGCGCCGCCCTGATATTGCAACCAGTATAACACCGCACCTGCACCTTTGGCGAGAAAAATTTTTGTATTTTTTGTGTTGCCTCTTGACAAGATAAAAAAGTGTTGTAGAATAAACTTAGCACTCAAGATATAAGAGTGCTAAAAAGTTCGTTTGGTTCGAAGGGAGGCACGGCAATGGATGAGCGCAAACGCAAAGTGCTGCGCGCCGTTGTAGCCCTGTACGGGCTGGATGGCGAGCCGGTGGGTTCCGGCCTGCTGGCCGAACATTTCGGCCGCGCCGTGTCTTCCGCCACCCTGCGCAACGAGATGGCGGCGCTGACAAAGCTTGGCCTGCTGGAACAGCCCCACACCTCGGCCGGGCGCGTGCCCTCTGCAAAGGGCTACCGTTATTATATCGACAATTTGATGGATGCGCCCGCCCAGCTTTCCGCGCAGGATAAAAAGCAGGCGCAGGCCATGTTCCGCGAAATGGACTTTGACCCCGAGCGCCTTGCCCAAAGCGCCGCGCGCGCATTGAGCGATTGGACGGGTTACGCGGTGGTGGCCACCACGCCGAAAAGCGATGATATTTACATTGCCCACTTTGAGGTAATGCAGGTGGGCCGCTCTACGGCGGCGGTGCTGGCCGTCACCAGCGCAGGCGGCGTGCGCACGCGCACCGCAAAGCTGGATTTTGCACTGGAGGCCGGTGAATGCGCCGCCATGGCTACGGCGCTGAACGAAAACCTGGCTTTCCGCAGCGCGGCGGACGTGGGCCAGGCCCAGATGCGCGCAGCGGCGGCAGCCCTTGGGGAAAACGGCGCCACGTTCTACCCGGTGCTCAGCGCCGCCTACAAGCTTCTGAAAGAGGCCGGGCGCGCCAGCGTCTATCTGGAGGGGCAGGAAAACCTGCTGAATTACCCCGAGGCAGAGCGCAGTTTCCGCACGCTGCTGGAGTTTTTTGCAGATGACGCGGCGGTAAAGCGCTGCATCAGCCCCAAAACAGAGCGCACCACCGTGCTGCTGGGCGACGACCTGCCCGAATACACCATGCCAGGGCTGTGCATCATGTCCAAGCGGTACCTGGCAGGCGGCGGCGCCACGGGCGCCATTGGCATTGTGGGCCCCTCGCGTATGCCGTACCGGGAGATGATTCCCCGGCTTGAATACTTTGCACTGCTTCTGGGCGAATGCATGTCCGGCGCAGCCGGGCAGCAGGGCCCCGCAGAATAGAAAGGAAGGACACCGGCAAAATGGCGGAAGAACAGAAAATGCCTGAGACCCAGGCCGGCACACAGCCCAACGGCCAGCAGCCTGCACAGGAAGCGCCCCAACCCGCGGCGGATGCACCGCACAGCTGCCCGGAAGAAGGGCCCGGGCAAGAAACCACAAAAGAGCACAAAGAGCATAAACCGGGCAAGGAAGCCCTGCACGCGCAGCTGGCTGCTGCGCAGCAAAAAGCGGAAGACCTTTCCGCACAGCTGGCACAGGCGAAAGACACGCTGATGCGCACGGCGGCGGAATATGACAACTTCCGCAAGCGTTCGGCGCGCGAAAAGGACGCCGCGTTTGGCGACGGCGTGGCCTTTGCCGTAGAAAAGCTGCTTGGCGTGCTGGATACGCTGAGCCTTGCGGCCAACACCCCCACGCAGGATGAAAATTATAAAAAAGGCGTTATGATGACGCTGGAGCAGTGTGCAAAGGCGTTTGAGGCCATTGGCGTGGAAGAGATTGAGGCCGAGGGCAAGCCCTTTGACCCGCAGCTTTGCGCCGCTGTGATGCAGCAGGCCGCGCCGGAGGGCACGGAAAGCGGCACCGTAACGCAGGTGCTGCAAAAGGGTTACACCTACAAGGGCAAGGTGGTGCGCCACGCCAGTGTGGCTGTGGCGGAATAGGCCGCCCCACCAGGCTGTAACCAGTCAATCGAAATTTTTTCTATCCTCTTTAGCAGGAAGTTTATCATTTCCACACAAACCGATTTGAGAAAAAGGGAGTAATGAATTATGAGTAAGATCATTGGTATCGACCTTGGCACTACAAACAGCTGCGTTGCCGTGATGGAGGGCGGCGAGCCCGTGGTGATCGCCAACGCCGAAGGCGCGCGCACCACGCCGAGCGTGGTGGGCTTTACCAAGACGGGCGAGCGCCTGGTGGGCCAGGTAGCAAAACGCCAGGCCATCACAAACCCGGACCGCACCATCTCCTCCATCAAGCGCCAGATGGGCACCGACCACAAGGTAGAGATTGACGGCAAGAAATACACCCCGCAGGAAATCAGCGCCATGATCCTTTCCAAGCTGAAAGCGGACGCCGAAAGCTACCTGGGCGAAAAGGTGACACAGGCTGTCATCACGGTGCCGGCCTATTTCAACGATTCCCAGCGCCAGGCCACGAAGGATGCCGGCGCCATTGCGGGCCTGGATGTAAAGCGCATCATCAACGAGCCCACGGCCGCGGCCCTTGCCTATGGCGTGGATAAGGAAGACGACCAGAAGATCATGGTGTACGACCTGGGCGGCGGCACGTTCGACGTTTCCATCATCGAGATGGGCGATGGCGTGACGGAAGTGCTGGCCACTGCGGGCGACACGCACCTGGGCGGCGACGATTTTGACCAGCGCATCATCGACTGGATGGCCGATGAATTCAAAAAAGAGAACGGCGTAGACCTGCGCAGCGACAAAATGGCGGCCCAGCGCCTGAAAGAGGCGGCCGAAAAGGCGAAGATCGAGCTTTCCGGCGTGGCCAGCACGGCCATCAACCTGCCGTTCATCACGGCGG